>VTLG01010036.1_pt1 | contig 13713 bp, 11 predicted proteins | sample 4694571 | NCBI WGS metagenome assembly VTLG01 (sample SAMN12604809, study PRJNA352737) | marine metagenome | biome: ENVO:00000447; feature: ENVO:00000209|ENVO:00000569|ENVO:01000036; material: ENVO:00002151; isolation source: viral sequences binned using virsorter ...
CATCGAATTATATCCAATAGCAATATTTTTTGCACCATCTGTATTTGCGGCAAGAGCAGATTTTCCGATTGCAACGCTTCCAGAAGCGGCGGCAGTTAAAACTCCAATTAATGAAGATGAACCAATAGCAACACAGTCATTAACAGCATTAGTACCAAAATTACCAACCATTGCACCATTACCTACTGACACATTGTTAGCGGCGGCTGAACCATAATATAATGAGTCTTTGCCAATGGCTATATTGCTTGAGCCACCAAGAATACCATGCAAAGAATCTTTGCCGATGGCTACATTGTTTCCACCAGTAGTAACAGCAAACAAAGCACTTGCACCTACTCCGACATTGTTTGCGTCTGCTCCAGAAGCACCTTTACCAGCACTAAATCCCACATATGTATTGTTTGCTTCTGTAGTTCGCCAACCAGCCATATGACCTATCATGGTATTATTAATATGACCACTTGCAATAACATCTCCAGCCTGATAACCGAGTAATGTTACACCGATTGCTCCACTACTATCATTGTTCGAGAGAGAGATTCGGGAATTGGTGTCGAGAACTAATCTTGCCGCCGCATTGGTATAAAATTTCAGAATATCATCAGCAGTAGATGCAATATAAGTATCGTCAATCCCATCAAAATATAATCCAGCACCTTCTCCAATCCCCACATTGCCAGCTGAGTTGATACGCATCCGTTCTGTAGCAGTAGCAGTTGTATTTGTGCTAAATATCAATGCAGTTGAATTAACAGTATCTGAAAACGTAGCTTCAGCCATTGCCGAAATAGATGCTCCAACTAAATCTGAATCCAGACCCGTATCTAATGGGGCTTGAAAATTAATCTTACCTAAAACGTCATTTGCTACAACGCTTGGTTCTTTTGTAGATAATGTTAATACAGCACCAGTAGTAGTTAGTCCACCTTGAATCTCGACAAGAGTTGCAGGAGCCGTAGTTCCAATTCCGACATTGCCAGCATTAAACAATGCCGCATAATTTGAATCTGCTCCACTTACATCAACAGTAAGTCCAATAGCTCTAGATGTTCCAGAAGTAGCACCGACAACATCAATGTCCATACCTATGACAGATGAAGTACCTAAACTTGCAGAATTAACATCTAAATCAATTCCAATATCATTATGAGCCGCAGTACCAGAACTTGCTACAGTTCTATCATAATCAATGTGAACTGCTGTTGCGTTTGATGCTCCTACTCCAGATGTATTATGGTCTACAAATAAAACTTTTCCTGTACTATTATTTAGAACTGATAAAGCAGTAGCACCGGGAGCGGACGCTCCATCATTTTTTATTTCAACAAGTTTATACGCACCATCGTCTGCACTTGATGAATAAAAGAAAGCACCAACACCAGTTGTTAAAGCATCTGCTCTTAAATCTATACTTCTATTAGTTGTTGTTTCTGCGTCAATAAACAAAGCAGGCTTATCTGCGTCATCTTGGTCAATCTTCAAAGCATAGTTATCACCACTTTGAACAATTTCAAGACCAATAGTTGCGGCAGTATTGGTAATCTTCATATCACCAGTTAATACTTCTGAATATGCGTAACCTCCATCACCACTTACAGTTAAATCACCCGAAATGGTCAGGTCTCCAGTTATTGCACCGCCTGCTAATAATCCAGACTCTGAACTAAGAAATGAACTTAACATATTATATCTCCACCACTTTAACGGTTGTAGCTGCAACACCGAGATGATTAAAGTAAATTGTATTACCCAATCCTCTAGGTACAGTTATAAATACCAGTGTACTACCGGGAATTACAAGATCATTATCAGCTATACAGTCATCTCCAGCATCTGCGGAGAATCTAAAATATATATTACCAGCTGCATAAATGCCAAGCTGGGCTGCACCAGATACATCAAGATGTATTGTATCTGTTGCCCCTGTATCAGCATGTGCTGATGAAACAGCATTGACCGTCCATTGACCGCCGGGTCCGCCTGCGTTTACGCCTTCTTGTACTGTGAGTGAATGTAGTTTTGCCATGTTTGCCTCCTGCCCTAAGGATTGACTATCCGTGAATGGGCTTGTTTATTTATATTACATTAAGAATCCATCTGCTGGTTTAATACTAAACCCTGTGGAATCAAAATTTCTGTTACCGTATTCTGTGCCCATTTTCTTGCACAGTTCCCAGTAGTTCCTAAAGTACCCAGACTTCTGTAAAGACTGGGGGTCTTGTGACATTTTATTTTCATAACCTTTCATGATTACATAATGTGCCAATCCTTCATGGAACTGACTCGGTATATTAGGTTCTTCTGTAAGAGCAATACCAGTACCGGAAGCAACAAAGTCTTCATCATATACAGAACCATATACCCTTACAGTCTTGCCTGACGTAGCTGTACCAAAACTTGTAGTAGCATCAGCACTGGTGACATTAGATAAAGCAAGAGATGGAACATGATATCCTGTAGATTTCTCTGATGCATATTCTATCCACCATACATGTTGTAAAGCTTTTGATCTTTCATTTGTAGCCATTATGTACTCGAATATTTTTCTGGTGGGTCTTGTAATCTAGATATCTGGTAGTTATTGAAATCAACCCTAGCAACATCAATAAACTTATGCTGATCTGTTACGCTTGAGTCACCATCAAGATCATTAAGCTCGTAGTAACGTGTACTTGATCTACTGGTGAATGTCTGCTGACCTTTTAGTATTCTTGTACTTTCACAGAATTCATCCAGTGCTTTATTCAGATGAAGGCGTATCTCTGTATCGCCCATCTCGGGATGATGCATTTGTACCATTTCAATTATTTGTGTTTGTGTCATTATGCTTCCAATACCTCTATTCTTGCTTTTAAAGCGTCATTAGAAGCTGAAAGTTCTTGAACTGACTTAATAAGAACAGAAATTAATCTCGACTCTCCCACACCCATACGATTTATCTCCTCACCTGTTTTATTTCCATCAACATCTAAAATATCTTTCATAGCACCGGGTGTACCTGTTGTTGCTAAAGGATAGACTTCATATACTTCATCAGCTATATATTGGGCTTTTACTTCTAAGCCTTCAAGTGCTTCACCAGCTTTATCATTCCAAGTGAAATCACGAATCTTTAATGCATTAATAATTGATAATCCATTAATACTTGTATCTACAATATCTTTCTTTAATCTAACATCAGAAGTAGTTATAGCATTTACAGAACCATCAGCAGCAGTAGTTATATAGCCTATCTCTCCACCTGCATCATGAAAAGATATAAATCTAGCAGTTACTCCATGTATATTTGTATCATCACTAAAATCTAATTGTAGTATTATATCTCCACTATCCACATCATCATCATCAGATTCAAAAATAACAAGAGGTTCTGTATCTTCTGCATAAACATGAAGAGTGGCACTGGGAGACTCAATTCCAAGACCAACGAGTCCAGTACTTAAAATAGTCATTCTAGCACCAGCAGCTATTGTATCAGTATCGTTAACATCCTGTGTGTAAAAATGCATATTAGTTGGACAGTTATGAACATCAAGATTAGTAGTCCAAATTCCAGATGATAGAGCCGCAATTCTTGCTCCTTCTCCAAGAGTTGCACTGGCATCTTTACCAGTGAACTTAATCCTGCCTATAATATTCGTAGTTACTATTTCATCGTTACTATCAGCCCTATGTAGTTGTAAATCCGCACCAGATTCGTTAGCTATATGAAGTGTTGACGCTGGAGTAGCAGTCCCAATACCGACATTGTCAGTAGTTGCACCAGATTCTAAATATAATCCTGTAGGTGCTACCGTTCCACTACTATCAGTCATTAATTCAATATTAGTACCTGCTTGGACGTAAGTATCAGCTCTTTTTACAAGCTGGTCATATGTTGCTGCTATTGTTTTTGCGTTTAATGTTGACATTTCAGTTTCTCCTTATTAATTCAACTATTTTGCTATTATGAATTCTATTGTTGTGTCTGTACTGCCTGCTCTTTTTACCCAAACATCTTCCATTTGGAGAGTAGTACCGTCACCCCTAAGTGATATACTTCCATTTGCAGGAATATATATCTTATAACTACTATTATCATTCAGACTAACTGTTACTGTTTGATCAGAATCTGTTCCTAAATTTCTTATATATAAAAATAACACTGGAGTAGTTGTGACTCCAGCAGAATCTAATACAAGGGAAAATGCACTAGACCCAACAGTCACTCCTACATTATTCCAAACTTCCATAGAGTCTTCCCAATTATTGCCATAATCCTGCCAATACTGAAGAAAATGTTGCATGGAAGTCCATGACTCACCCCATTGATTTGGTTCGGTTGTGACTATACCTTTACCACCATATGTTCTACCAGCTCCGCCCTCTATTGCATATTTAGTAAGCTCACCAGATGTATTTTCCTCCAAAGAAAGACTTTCTTGAGGAATTACATACGAGCTATAAATTATTTGCCTTGCTGTCGCCATATCTATGCCCCCACTATATATTCAAAGTCTGGAGTACCGCTTGCTGTAATAGCAACTGTTGTACTATCTGATGAATCATCACCCACATCACTAGCAAAAGATTCTCCATAATTTAATCTAATGACAGCACCCATACTTCCTATATTAAGAAGAAGATAGTCGCTACCTGTAGTATCGGTATTCTTTACATAGATAAACTTTACGCTTGACAAAGAAATTTCACTGGAAAAAGTACCCGTTACTGGAGTATTGATAGTTGTTGATTTAGACTCACAATTACCTGTTAGCTTCCTACCACAGTCACTATCTAAATACCACCTATCTCCACCAGAGAATGCCAGTTTTTCCTGTGGAGTACAATGATTCTTGTATATTATTCTATCTGCCATATCTTATTGTTGTGGAGCCTGTATCATAAATGCCTGATCATATTCAGATTTTAATCTATTATATTGATCTTGCAACCATTGATATCCAATTCCATCGCCTTGTAAATTTTGTGTATATTCTTGCACTGCAGCTCCCACCTCTCCCTGATATGCTTGAATCTCTGCAGTATACTTTGACGTATTTGACTGATTATTAGCAACAATAGCCTGCATATTACTTATAGCTGTCTGCATATTAACTTGAGTAGTTAAGTCAGCATCTTTCATTTTATCTTGTAATTCTATCTGTGCTTCTTGAATATTGACATTATTTTCTGTTTGTATTCTTGCCAATGTATGTTGAATATTAGCCTGATACTCTACATTTGCATCATTGAATAAATTTAAATTATCCTGCATAGATTGAGAATGTTGCTGCAAGGCTGCATTAGTAGATGTTTGCCATTCCTGTACTTGTGCCCCTACATCTGCTTGATACGCTTGTATTTCTGCTCCATATTTACCAAGAGTATTAGCATATTCTTGTATATCTTTTTCTAAAGTTTTTGAATTACTTTCAATATCTGCCTTCAAAGCATTAGCTGTATTCTGAATAGAAGCCTGAAGATTTAAATCAGCTTCTTTCTGAGCGTCTGCCATATCTACATCAGCTTGCTTCATTACTTCTTGTATTTCTATCTGAGCTTGTTGTTGTACTCTACCAGCTGCAACTTGTAAATTTTGAGCTTCTTCTTTTAAAGCTGCCTGATAGACTGCATTAGCTTCATTAAAAGTATTTAACTCATTTTGAATTTCAATTTGGAATAATTGAAGATTATCTGATTCCGTTTTGACCCATGCTTGATAGACTGTATTAAGTTCTACCTGATATCGTTGTAATTTTTGAGTATACTCTTGAACCTGTGTTCCAACTTCTGCCTGATATGCCTGAATTTCAGCACTATATTTCTGAACTTTACTATTATTATCTGCAATATCATCTTCCATTGCCTTTGCTGCATTGGTTAAGTTTAAAGCCTGATCTTGTTGTTTATTAAATTGATCTATTTGTGTTGACTGCTGTGCATCTTGTCTATATTCTTGTGCTAGATTATTAGCATTAGCAATAGCAACTTGTAAATCCTGATTTTCTTTTGTAACAGCTTCTTGAAACTCCATCTGATAACGAACATTACCTTCATTAAAGTTATTTAACTGATTCTGCATCGCTGCTTGGTATGCAGTAATATAACTTTGTATCTTTTGTAATTGAAGCTGTGCAAGTTCTGTATCTTCTTCTGTTTCTATCATATCAGCAAGAACATCATACCAGTGTTGAAAATTTATAAAATCACCAGTTGATCCTATGGCTCCAGCAACTATCGTTCCAGTTATTTCTTGAGTATCTCCAGTTACTACAGGAGGTGTATATGATGGAGCATTGGTACTAACATCAACAATAGTCATTTCACTTGCCGTTGCAGTAGATACTCCAGTTGCTGAAGCATCAGCATTTGATGCAGTATCATAAGAAATAGAAGCTATTGTAGGTACATCTGGTGGAACTACTGTAACACTAAATTCAGTTGGATCACTATCATCAAAAGGATTTAGCGAACCACTCTCAAAAAAATCATTAAAAGAACCTCTTGCAACTGCTATACTCTGATCTGCATAACTAGGAACTGTATTAGAATGAACAGATGGAGATGATAAAGCTACCGTACTTACATCAGTACTAGTACCTACAGTTACAGAAGCTACACTTCCTGCTGATACTGTACCTTCAGAAATTGTGGTAACTGAGAAAGATGGAGCACTTGGAGTATCAGGAGATACTGCAGTTATAGATAGATCAGATAATGTTTTTAATAAACTACCAAATCCAACTACACTACCACTATTATATGCAGGAGCAGTACCAGCTAAAGCTGTATTAGTATAAGCTAGTGATACTTCACCTACTGTACCAGCAGTAGCATTAGTAAAACTAACAGCAGTAATAGTAGGCACATCTGGAGGAACCGGACTTAATGATAGATCAGAAATTGTCGTTGCTCCCATTTTAGCCTGTAAAGACCTCATACTTGCATATAATACTACTAAATAAACCTTATCTTCTGGAAACCATTTTATACCAGTACTAGCATGATCTAATGCAGTTCCATCTGTTTCTGCGGGAGAATTATTCACATAATAAACTTTAAATGCATTAGGATCAGAACCGGGAGTAGGAAAAACGCTTACAGCACCATTATCAAGAATTGTATATACTGGATTATGCGTAGTCGCAAGATACATACTACCAGTCGCTACTGCCTGCCCTTGTCTAGAAGGATGAATTTCTGAACAAACTCTCCAGTCGTTATCAGTTCCAGACTCTCTAATAACTGAAGTAATTCTAGCTCCGTTTAAATCCAGTCCCTGAGAAGTCTGCTCAGATGAAACAGCTAAGAATAAATAGTCATCTAATGGTTTTACTGCAAGGTGCTTACTAGTTACATCAATAACTCCGTCACTCAAGAACTGAGAGAACTCTGTTCGACTGGGAGCAGTAGAACTTGCGTCTATAGTTAAGCCCGTTAGTCCCATTGCTTGTGATTGAAAATCTGCCATAGTTTATTCCAAGGGGGGAAACTATTAATCTCCCCCCGAGTTTTATTAGCCGTTAAGCATCAACAGTAGCTTTTGTTGATCCACTGCATAACCAGTAAGTCCCATCACAAAAAATATCAATCGTATCATTAATTGCACCAGCATTTAATGTTAAAGATGATACTGTCTCGTGTATGTCTCTACCAGTATTTGTTGCATGATCAGAACCATAACTACCATGATAGTAGATTAAGCTTGCACCACCAGATATGACATGTTCACTATCATCACCAGATATAACTTTAAAGCTAAATCCAGCAAAGGAACTTGACATAGTAGGTAGTGTAATAGTAATTGCACTACCAGATAGAATGAAAGCTTTTCCATGATCAGATTGTCCAATAGAAAAACTTGCAGTCTTACTTACGCTTGCAGCACTTGAGCCACCTAAATAAGGTCTAGCCATAATTAGCCTCCTTAACTAGTAATCTTGAACAGATGATGACTTTCCATCAATGAAATACCAACGCCTTCATCAGAGAAGTATTGGTCTTTCACACCATCAAAAGCATTATCTGACTTGATGTTAGCTTGATACATGGGTGAACGGTATTGAGCATGAAAAAGATTCTCTTCACTCACAACAAGCATGTACTTGTTATAAGGTCCACGCAATGCGGGAGTTGGAATCAACTGAAGGATACCGTGAGGTGTCTCAAGTATCTTATAGTTAAAGCCCAGAGAATCACGTCTCATATCACTTAGGTTAACAGTCCAGCCTGATGATCCAGCTATACCTGTAGTACCAGCCATTTTAGACCAGTATCCAAGTGCACCAGCACCGCAGAAAGCTCTCTTTACACCAGCTTCAGGAACATACTGGAAAACTTTTTCCATATCATCCACAAAACTATTGTAAGTGTAAGTTGCTTCTGAGACACTGAAGACGTTCTGATAATCATAAGAACCTGTTTCACCATAAGTAGCAAAAGCACTTACAATACCATAGGTTGTCCTGATAACATTGCCACCTGAATCTGTTCTGCCATCATCGGCAAAGGTTTCAGCAACATCAGATGCTTTATTACCAGCATCATATGCAGCTCCACCTAGATCAGTTCCACCATCACGCTGTCCGAAAAGGAAAGCCTTTTCTTTTTGCATCTTGTGTTCCTGATTCTTCATTGCACGTAAACGTGCCAGCTCTGATGATTCACCACGTAATGATGCAGCCAATAGTGTTCCAGTGATCTGTAGAGGAGTCTTGAATATCTGTGAAGAATTCCAAACTACCTGCAGTTCATCAGCCCATGCTTCGGGTGCTGTCATACCTTCACCCTGTGCATTACCAACTACATGCATAACATCGTTATTTGCTATTGCAATGGTTCCATTAGTTAATGATTTCATTGTTAATTGTCCACTTGAAACAGCAGTCACAACTGCAGTGCCACGATTGGTATCTTCATCTGAATTCCAGATTTCAAAAACCAATCCAATCCAAGCATCATCTGGAGTTGAAGGTCCACCAGATAAACCTACAATACCATCAACGGTTATACCACCGAGTCCAGTATCGTTATCTGGAATAGTTCCAGCATCATTGCTCATGTCACATCTTTGTTTTACCCAAGGGTTACGATGTTCAAACATCTTAAAAATTGGGTCTGGTACTTTCCTTGTTTCACGGTTCGAGAGCACAGTAGTGAAAGGGGCAACGTCTGTCCAAAGTTCTTTTACAACATTTGGGCTGACGTAGAAATCCCTTCGATCCGTAAACAGGACTCCGGCAGTACCGCCGTTATACATTGACTTGAGTGTTTCAGCCATTGTTTATTATCCTTTTTATTATGAACGCTTCCAGCCTAGCATACCCGCATTGAACATATCTTCATCGTTCATAGGAGGTTCGGTCTTACCAGTTTCTACAGATGCAGTCCTTGGCATTGATCCTATTTCCCGTTCTTTGATGATCTGTCCCTTGCGTTGCTCGACTTGAGCATTCGGTGCGTCTTTCATTTGGTACAGCTTGGCAAGATGGTCAACGGTGACATTATTTGGATTGCTCGCCCATTCGACAAAATTACGTGCCTGATCGGGTGCCCATCCATATGAACTGACAACATGGGAATAGGCATTATTGCGAAGGTTATTACTCTCCTGCTCAATCATAGCCTGTTGATAACGATCTGCGTATTCACGCTCACGTTTCGTTTCCCTGTCCTCAATAAATGTAATGTAGTCATCGTTATACTTCTCTTTATTCAAGCGGAACTTGAAAGAAGCACTTTCGGGGTCATTATACGCATCAACCTCGTTGTAGTTGACTGGTTTCTCCGGCTTGACGGGTGACTGCAATGAATCCTGCTGAACCAACTGTCCATTAGGTTGTCCATTGGGGGGTGTCTGTTGTTGAGACTGCATAGCCTGCTCACGAAAGTAAGCAAGGTCTTGCTGTGTCTTTGACAACTCACCCTTCACCTTGTCTGCCTGACTCTGCCAGTATTCAAACCTACTCGGGTCGTCTCTTGCAGGTTGTTGAGAGACATCTTCACTTTCAGCCTGCTGCTCTCCTACAGGCGTTTCGTTGATTGATGGTCCAGATACATCGACTTCGAATAAATTGGTATTCGTTATGTCATTACCTGCCGGAACCTCTGTTCCCACAACGGGAACCTTTGGGTTCTCTACTCCATATCCAAACGGATCAGCATCAACTTTTAGTCCAGCTTCTTGTGATATTTCAGCCATGTTTTTCTCCTTTGCGATTTGTTTTCAGCAACCGCTATTTTAAACCGACTTCTTTACTGGTTGCTTTTTTCACTTCCTCACGAAGCTTCTTAAGCTCGTCTGCGGCTCTTTCTTTGTATAGCTGTGTAGCCATCTCTGCTTTAGCCTCAGCCTTTGCCAGTTTTTTCTCAAATTCTTTAACTTCAACTCTTTTACGATCATGTATAGATTCACGCTGTGCAGTCTGTAGATCACCTTCTAACTTCTTGATCTGTTCTTGCTGTTGCTGAACCTGACCTTGTAATTGCTGCATTTGTCCAGCTCTTTCAAGGACTCCTTCCATATCTGCAACATCAGTCTGCTTAAGTACTTCAGTCTGATCTATTAAACCAGCCTTAAAGAGTTCCATATAATACTCGAATCTAGCCCATCTATTAGATGGAAGGGTAGAGCCAGAAACAACAATTACATCATATTTACCTATTGTTATATCATTTATCTTAGAAATAAGCTCTCCAGACACCTCATCGTAGATGTCTTGGTTTATTTTTACTTCCTTTGGTTTATTGTTAGGCTGTATTAATCTGACTGTCTTTTCAGTCTGATATACAAACTGGATTAAACCCACTACAGACTTAGCAAGCTGGTTCAAGGATGATTCAATATCATCACGCTTGGACTTTATCCTACGCTGTCCAAACTCATCCATTGCTATAGTACCTTTGAATGTTTGCGGTGCAGAACCTACATCACCCTGCATAAATGTATATATTCCCAGAATCCTCTCAATATCCTGCTTGGCATCTGCTTCATTCTTATAAAGCTCATTAGGAAGAGGAACAGGACCAGCCACAATAGGCTGTCCTAGTTCAGGATCGAACTCAATAACAGCAGTTCCTGCTTTTGCCCATTCTTCTTCAAGCTGTTTCTTATTCATAGAACCACGTGGAATCAGCAATTTTACGTTAGTAGAAGAACTTGCATGTGCGACTATAAGAGAACGAATCTTATTTATATATTCCTGAAGTCCCCTGACAAGCCTGACATCGCTAGTGGGATAAGGATTCCTGTTATGTCCATTCATAAAAGGCACTACAGGGTAATCTTCAATAGGAAGAATAATAGAATATAGATAAACATCACCTACAGATATACATTGCTTAATATTTGTATTCATAACCTTAGTCATCATGATCTTATCACTATCAATCAGTATACCTTTATCAATCATGTCAATACTTGTTGTACTATTAGGTATAGAAGTCAGCGTTTCTTCTCCCTGTACAGGAACTGGCTGACCTGACATTGGGTCTTCTTCTAGGTGATAAACCTTTCCTACGGTTTCTACGATCTGCATAAAATTCTTTACATTGCTTTGATCGGTGAATATCTGCTGGCTGTCTGCTGTAGTTACTATAGCTGCAGGTTCTTTTCTATACTCATCATACTGGGGATCGTTTAATATAACTTCCCTGTTCTCAAATGGATCAAATATCTTGTAATAAGGAGTCTTGACCTTATTATACCTCTCAAATACTTCCAGTTCACGCTCATCTTCTGCATTAAGGAGAGATTGCTTCCTTGATTGCGGAACTACATCTTCATCAAACAGACCAAACCTATTCTGGTCAAAGTCACTGATATGACTTGTTTCATTAGACTCTCTAATAGCATCCTCGAATTCAGGATACATTTCAACAAGCTCTTTCTCTGTCATGCGTTTAGCAACAACTATGTTAGATGCATCACGACAGAAAGGGTCTTCTGAATCTGGATCGAAGTATACCGAGAGTGGATCAATAGACTTAACCATTACTTCACCTCTTCCAAAATCAGCATCAGGCTTAATATAGGTCATCATAACACCCATACCCTTCACATAATAATCATCTATACAGCGTTTAAGCTCTGCATTGCCTACTGAGATATCCCATACCCAAGACATTAAGTCAGAGAAGATTCTGCCTACTTTAGTATCTGAAGTATCTCTACCAGTGGATTGGAACTTGGGAGCATTGGATGTGAGCATAGCTTTAGCCTGCTCAACGGAAGGATGGATTACATTAACAACTAAAGGCTCCTGTGCACGGGCACGGAGAGCATTTACCTGCTCTTTTTTCCATTGTTTACCTGATCTGAACTCTACATCTTCTACAGCTTGCCTAGCCCAGTTCTTACGGGCAGAGCTGTAATCGTTAAATATATCGTGAGTTGCTTGTGTCTCTGGATGTAGTTGAGGCATATAATATTAATTGCTCCTTAAAAATTAAATAGAATTTAACATGACATCCAGTCATAATGTTCATTTTTAGATGTATGTATTGTTTTTTGTTCCTTCTCACCTTCATTCTTGTGATATGGTGGGTATATTTTTTTCATAGCATAATACATGCCATCGAGAAGATCATCATGCTTTGCTCTCGGATATAATAGCATCTCATCCTTTAGTTCAGTCATACTATCCTGTATGTACACTTTGTTCTGTGCAAAATAAGGTTCAAGCGTTTCTAATCTGGCTGATTTGCTATTTCTTGGGTTCTCACGTATCTCAAGACCTGATATGAACAGATTCTCACGCTCACATTTGTCTTTCACGTATTCCCTGAGCATTTCCTGATAGCCTACTGACTCAATACGCACCTTTGAAGGTTTATATATCTTGAAATACTCTATAATCTGGTCTGCTAAGTTCATAGGGGTTGCTCGCTTTCGGTAGTAAGGGAGAACGTACCTGTTGTTATCATTGTCAATCGCCACTGCCACTATTGTGGAGTAGTCTGCTGTACTGCGTGTTGAAGACGCTGGATCAACCCCCATGAATATATTTACTGGAATTTTTTCTTCTACTGCTTTGCTGTTTCTGTCAGTAACATCAAGAAACGCCTCATGATCTTCATTGTGAGTAATCTTTCCTTTGTAATACTGGAAGTATTTCTCTTTAAAGAGCTGGTCTTCATCTCCAATGATCTGACATAGGTACTCACGGTAGAATACGGATACCCTATTGATAGATTCCAGCTCTTCTTTCTTCTTTAGAAGACTCTCTATCGGATGCCACGTTTCCCATAGAGATATCTTCTTCTTAAGGCTGGGTGCAAAATGCATATTGGTCCAGCCTTTCATTTCTTTCAGTGTCTCTACCATACATCTCTGGTGTTGTGGAGTTCCGATAATAACTATCCTGCCTGTTTTAGGATCAAGTGACGGAAGTGCAGACTGAAGAAGCCATCTTAAGTTTACTTCCATAGCTTCTGAAGTCTTTGTATTGTTCTCATCTTCAGGATCATCCACAATAATCAAGGTAGGACGCTGATTCCCTTTCTTAATTCCCCTTAGCTGTTGTCCTGTACCCTTACATATAATCATAGACCCGTCTTTCAGCTCTATCTCACTCTTAGCCCACTGTCTTGCACTATGTTGCCCCCAATATCCGAATATAGAACGGAAATTGGTGGAGAAATCAAGTGTATCCTTGATAGTTCCAAGCAATTTAATAGCATGATCCTGTGTTCTGGATACTAGTACTACGAGTTTCTGCCCCTCATGGA
>VTLG01016991.1_pt1 | contig 13712 bp, 28 predicted proteins | sample 4694571 | NCBI WGS metagenome assembly VTLG01 (sample SAMN12604809, study PRJNA352737) | marine metagenome | biome: ENVO:00000447; feature: ENVO:00000209|ENVO:00000569|ENVO:01000036; material: ENVO:00002151; isolation source: viral sequences binned using virsorter ...
CCTTTTAAAACACCGGGTATGATTTGTTTAAATGAAAAAGGTGTTTGGAAAGAACAATAATGACCAGATTACTAGTTATTATTACTTGCATTGTCGTCCTTACGGTGCATTGGGAAACATTTACAGATAAGGTCAACCTGTCTAAATTGTTAGAGGCAGGTTCATTATTTTATGAAAAAGTGAAGGAGTAAAACACATGATTAAAATTACTTTAATTGCTTTACTTACATTGTTTTTGACAAACTGTTCACAAACATACAAAGTAAAACAAGAAGCAAAGATAGATGACGGCAGACTATTAAATGAGGTACCACAATGGTACATTGATGCCGAAATTCAAAAAGGTCTAATCAAGGATAGGGATGCCGATGATTATATCTATGCAGTAGGTCAAGGCACAAGTCCTGATTTACAATTAGCAGTTGAGAAAGCAATTATGATTGCAAAAGCAAGTCTGGCTGATCAACTAGAAGGCGAAATGAACAAACGATCTGAACTATATATTACTGAAATAGGACAAGAAGGCAACAAAGATGTCGCTTCTAAAGTCGAAAGTACCATTGTAAATATAATTAAACAGACGAAAGTCCAAGGTTATGAAGAATGGAATAAGGCAGTTTATGAAACTGTTGATGGTCAATATAGAGTTTATATTGGTCTTAAATATGGTGTCGGTGACGCTAACAGATTGGCAGAATACATTGTAGCAAATGCTAATAGCTCTGTTGATATAAACCAACTTGCTGAAGAAGCAATCGCTGAGATTGACGCCGTGCCAGTAGAGGGAGTAACAGTAGTAGAATAAAATGACAATTACAGTTTACAGTAAACCATCATGTGTTTTTTGTGAAAAGGCCAAGGCGTTATTAACACGCCTTGGTTATGAATATACAGAAAAGGTAGTAACCAAAGATATATCACTACCTGAACTATTTGAAGAATTAGGAAAACAAGTAAGAACAATACCACAAATTGTTATAGACAAAAAACATATAGGTGGATATAATGAATTAAAAGAATACTTTGCTGATCAAGGTAAGATTAATTTTAAAGGTGAAACACTTTGATACAATCAGAAACAGATAAAGCATTCGAGAAAAGTAAAGAGTCTTTAACTAAAGAAGAACAAGTTAAAGAAAGAATGGCGGCACTACGTGCCAAAAGAAAACCAGCAAAACTAAAAGGCGTTCACCCATCAATATTAGAATTGCCTGACGATAATACATTTTCATACAAAAATATCAAGAAGTGGATTGAAACACAGCAAGGCATAGCAAGAGCAGCAGGTATGGTTGAGCGCTCAAGAAATAGAGATATGCCTCAAAAAAAGAGGGATGAGCAGATGAGAAAAAGATATGCTGCTGAAGGATATATTCGATCCATGCAACGATATTTAAGAACTGGTGATTGGGATAATATGTATTTTGGTGAATATGAAGAACATCTAACTAAATGGAAAGTAATAGCACCGGCAGGAGATAAATAGTTATATGAATCTAACACTATCAGATACAGCATATACACATTTAGGAAACCTTTTAGAACAACATAATAAAAAATATGTTCGTTTACAAGTAAAAGGTGGTGGGTGTGCTGGGTTTGAATATGAGTGGTCATTTGAAGATGAAGCAGAAAAAGATGATCATATTATAGATGAAAGATTAATAGTACATAAAATGAATGAATTATATCTTATGGGTGTAGAGATAGATTATGATAGTGAGATATTTGGTAGCACTTTTAAATTTAATAACCCAAGAGCAAAATCACAATGTGGATGCGGAACATCATTTAGTATATAATCATGGGTAAACTATTACAATTTCCTATGAATAGAGTTGTCAGGAGTATTCCTGAATCACCAGAACTTAGCGAAGAACAACAAGACGAAATTAAAAAAGAAAAGTTTATTGAACAATTGACAGAGCAATTGTCATTAGATATTCTAGCAGTATTTCAAGAAAATGTTGTCCATTTAAAAAGTGATTTATTTCTTAAAGACTTAGCATTAGTTATTGAAGCAATTAAAAGTTTATTAAAAAGAGATTTTAATAAAACACATCCAATGCAAGCAATCACCGATAGTTTTATTAATATTGCTACCACAAAAGAAGGTAGAAAACTTACCGATATTAATTATAATAAGATATTAAAAATAAAAAAACCACAACCAAAAGAACCAGACAAATCGGTAGATTTAGAGTTTGACTTTGATTTAGAATAGTATTGACTTTCCATCCCTTTTGTGATATAATATTGTTATGATAATAGTTGATATAAACCAAATTATGATTTCGAACTTAATGGTTCAAATCACAGGTAGAAATAGAGTTGAACTAAATGAGGACCTTGTAAGACACATGGTTCTTAATTCACTTCGTGCCCACAATAAAAAATTTAGAAAAGAATATGGCGACATGGTTATTGCTTGTGATAGTAAAAACGTATGGCGTAGAGAAATATTTCCTAACTACAAAGCAGGTAGAAAAGCAAATCGAGCAAAATCTGAGCATGATTGGGATGCTATATTTTCTATGTTGGCAACAATCAAAAATGAAATAAAAACATTCTTACCATATAAAGTTATTGAACTTGAAACAGCAGAAGCAGATGATATAATTGCTACACTAGTTAGAAGATCAAAAAGAATTATACAACCTGAACATAAAAGAAATGTATTAATATTATCTGGTGACAAAGACTTTATACAATTACATGGACCTAATATAAAACAATACAATCCTGTTTTAAATAAATTTGTAGGAAAAGGTGAAAATCCAAGTCTATATATTAAAGAACATATATTTAAAGGTGACCGAAGTGATGGTATACCAAATATATTATCAGATGATAATGTCTTTATTGAAGGTAGACGACAAAAACCTTTAAGTAAAAAAAAGATAAATAGTTGGGTAGATGATGTATTCTTTTATACTCATTTTACCGAAGAAGAACAAAAGAATTACGACCGAAATCGAAAGTTAATTGATTTAAGTTGTATACCTCAAGAACTTGAGGATAAAATTAATAATGAGTTTAATGAAGTTAAAGTAGCAAGTAGAGATAAAATACTAGGTTACTTTATAAACAAAAAACTTAAAACTTTAATCGAAGTCATTGATGAGTTTTAGACTTCGAAAGAACTGTTAAGGAGAAACTATGGTTATAATTAGAAGAAATCCTGACGGCAGTATTGCTGGTCAAGAAGGACAACCTACTCAATCACACCCAGCATTGGCAACTAAAATGGGAATGCAAGCACTACAAGATACAGGTAGAGCAGTACCACCATTGATGAGTGAGATTGCAACAAAGATAAACAACGCAAAAGACAAACCTAGAAAATTAAAAGTATTGAAAGATCACGATTCAGTACCATTAAGACAGGTTTTGAAAGGTGCATTTGATCCAAGTATAGAGTGGTTATTACCAAAAGGTGATGTGCCATTTAGAAGAAATGAAGCACCAATCGGAACAGATCATACTTTATTATCGCAAGAAGCAAAGAGATTATATCTATTTACAAAAGGTGGTGATAATAGTTTATCAAATACAAAAAGAGAAACAATATTCATACAATTATTAGAAGGACTATCTGGCGAAGAGGCAGAATTTTTAGTTACTGTGGTAAATAAAAAAGTCAATAACAAATACAAAGGTTTCACAGCAAATTTAGTGAAAGAAGCATTTGGTTGGGACGACAAATTTATGAAAAAAGAAGAAAAAAGACCTTCTTTTCAAGTATAAATCTTAATAAAACCCTTATTTTTCAATACTTTAAGACGACTGTAAAGTGTTGATTTATAAGGGTTTTTTTATTTAAGAAATCGCAGAAAATAAGGGTTTTTGCTGCCCGATAGTGCTTGATTTTTGCTTTAAACTAGTATATAGTATAAGAATAATAACAAAAAAGAAAGATATATTATGATTAAATCGACTACAAAAAACTTCACTACCTTAAATGATGTTCTATCATTTATTAAAACTGAACCTAATTGGGGTCCTAACTATAATAATGTTATAGTTGCTGCTCTTAAGGCTCGTAGAAAATCTGACGGTCAGAAAATTAAATCTACTATCACAGTAGGTTCTACTGTTGGTGTTTCTGGTAAATTTGAATACTGGTTAGGCACAGTAGAAAAGGTTATGAAAACCAGATGTGCTGTTAAGAATATGAACAACGGCATGAGATATGCTGTTCCTCTTAGCTTAATTGATGTAAAGAAGGTGGCATAATGAGAAATATTATATTATTTTATGTTGCTTTTGCCATACTAATTTGGTATGGCTTCTATCAATGGAATGAACAATTAGCATTGGCGGCTGTCTAATGAGTAATAATCCTGCTGACAATATGTACTGTATGGTATCTTTTCAAAATAAAGAACCACAAATTTTAGAAATACAAGGTGTTGTTTGGTTTGCAACCGAAGACCTTGCATATAATTATTATATGATGTTGAAACCTGAATTAAGAGAAAATGATACAGTTTTTCCTGTCAAAGAGGAAGACCTTAGCATACATTTTAATACCAACTCACATTATGTCAAACATATGAAAACAAGAACTAGGTTGACTAAAGTTGAAAATCAACCTGGTGTTGTATGTTTTGTAAACAATCACAATGGTGCACCTGTACCCTATAATTATGGAGAATAAATATTATAATGAAATTAAATAGATACGAAAAAAAAATAATCAAAGAAATAGTTGAAAGTCGTAAAGGTATTTACGAAACACCTAAACGAAATAGACTATCATATAAACCTTGTAAAGAGTATGACGCTGCTCTTTCTTTGTTTATGAAAAAACTTATATATGCAGAAGCAACAAATGAATTAGAATTTGAAGGTCCTGCTACACCTGAACCAAAGTTTAGATGGTTCACTTGTAAATTATATAAACCATACGCAACGAAAAGAGAATTGAGGAAACTACTATGATTAACAAAACATTAATTTTTTTATCACTTACATTTATATTTATTTTTGTAGGTTGTATTGAAAAACCATGCACAGATGATGGATGCCCAGATTTTCATAAAGAGGGTGATGATAATATTGTCATACCAGAACCAATCGAAGATATAAGAGGTGAAATAAAACTATACCATGATTTAGTTGTGCCTGTTATACAAACAGAAACAAAAGATGAATTTGTATATTCTTTAAATGAATGTATAGATTATCTTTATACAAATGAAGTACCTTTTGAAAATAGAGTACCTAAAGAACTAATTATTGCTCAAGCAGCAATAGAAACTGGTTGGGGCAAATCAAGATTTGCAAATGAAGGTAATAATCTATTTGGTATTCGAACATGGAATAAAGATGAACCATATTTACTACCAATACCTTGGACAGAATGGCCAGGTTGGGGTGTAAAAGTCTATGAAACTAGGTGTGATAGTGTTCGTGATTATTTAAGAATACTAAACGAAGTATTTGCTTTTACAGAATTTAGAGCGGCAAGAGATAGTGGCGTTGATGATGGTCTTGTATTGGCAGAATATCTTACTCAATATGCTAGTAATCAAAACTATGTTGAGTTAGTTAAAGAAGTTATCAAATATAATATAAGAGGTGAATATGATATATAATGAAAACCTATATTGGAGAAGAATTAAAAATCTCTATAAGGCATGGCAAACTGCTGAAGATCCAGATTTTAAAAGATTATGGATGGATAAACTTCAAGCACTTATGCAAAAGGTTGACAAAGCAACTTTTATCTGATATAATACTAATATGAATATATTTTATTTACATAAAGATCCAAAGATTTGCGCCGAAATGCATTTAGATAAACATTGTGTAAAAATGCTTATCGAATATGCTCAGTTAATGTCAACAGCACATAGAGTCCTTGATGGTATTGAATACATAGGCAAATCAAAAACAGGTAGAAAAGTTACAAGATATAAACTAAAAAATCCTAATGAGGATGCAACTGTTTATAAAGCGTGCCACATACATCACCCTAGTGCTGTATGGGTGAGAGATAATGCTTATAACTATCATTGGTTATATCAAATGTGGCATTATCTACATGAAGAATTTAAATTACGATATGGTAAAGAACATAGGTCTTATACATTACTAAAAGATTTATTAAGAAATCCACCTAGAAATATTCCTTTAACTGTTCCTTTTTATCAACCAACACAGGCCATGCCTGATGATGTTAAACATGAAGATAGTATCACTGCTTATAGAAATTACTATATAAAATATAAGAAAGATTTTGCTACATGGAAAACAAGTATACCTGAATGGTATAGTGAAGGAGTAAATGCATGAGAGAATTTATAGTTAATAGTTGGGAAGGTATAATGAACTTTAATCACAACCCATTAAAAAATATACCAGACTTACAAGTAAGACATTTAATATTACAGATACTAGCATGGATGTGGTGTATAACTTTCTCACTATTCTTTTCATCATGGTATATCTTTGGTATATCAGTTGTTGCTCACTTTGTATTAATACTTGCAATCGTGGTTACAGTTGCTACTTTTGTTTCAACAGAAAGAATGTATAGATTTAAAGACGGTTATCATAATCCTAATCGTGGTAGAGGTGAAGTATTTTATAGAGATAAACATGGTAATGCTTATAGAGTGCCATTACCTAAAGGTGATCCTGGAGGAGAACATGATTAAGGTTATTAAAGTTATACTTTTATTCGCACTTATATTTGGTGCATTAATATTTTCAATAGGATGGTAAATGCCAACATATAGATTTTTAAATACAAAGACTAAAGAAGAATATGAAGAACTAATGTCTATTTCTGAAATGGAAAAACATAAAAAACAAAAACATATTAAACTATTACCACCTACACAAATGAACATAGTATCAAGTGTTGGTTCAGTTGATAGTCATACTGATAGAGGATTTAAAGAGGTATTATCTAAAGTATCAGAAGCACATCCTGAGAGTCCACTTGCTAGAAGATATGGTAGAAGGTCAGTAAAAGATACACAAATCGAGAAGGTAAGAAAAAAGCATAGAAATAGGATAATTAAGGGTGGGGGAAGATAAATAGTAGTATGGCAGATTTTGATTTTTTAGACGGTTTTGATGGTGGCGGCGATTGGGGTTTTACCTCAGTTTCTGAAAAACCTACAAAAACACAAAGCAAAGAAACAGAAACAGTAGTTAAACAAACTGCTGAAGGAACTGCTAAAGCCATTTCTAGCGATATTGTAAAATCACTAGAGAGTAAATTAGATAAAATATATTCTGCTGTAAACTCAGCAAAGAGTGAGATTTCAAATAAAAATGAAACTGAATTAGAAATTGCTAAGAAACAAATGGATGATGAATATGATTTACGAAAAGATAATCTTGGCAAAGAGAGTAAAGAGAAGTTTCAACAATTAGAAAAACTCATTATACCTCTGTTGGTAAAATTAGCAAAAAGTCCTGAAGCTTACATACATTGGCCAAACAGAGCAGAAGTAATCGAAGCACAACTTAAAAAAATAGTAGCAATAACAAGAGGATAATCTATGGAATTATACCAAGTAAAAGTGGTGGCCGATGTTTATGCGGATTCAAATTGGGACGAAATTAAAAAAGATATGGTTATAGCATTTAAAGATAAAGATGGTAACTTAACAGAAATGATACCAGGTAAATATGAGTCAATTAAAGTAATATCAATTACTAATGACAGATATAAGGTGCTTGACAAAACCTAAATAAACTGTTATAATTACATTATGAATCAAATGAATACTTTTTTAAAAGACCGATATGACATGAAATCTTTTGATCATGTTGGATTAAATACTGAACTACCTAATATATCAACTGAAAATATTAAAGGTAAAAGATTTTATGTTACACCCGAAGGCAACAAATATCCATCTATCACAACAGTTTTATCAGGTAGAAATAAAGAAGGTATACTTAAATGGCGTGAGTCAGTAGGTAATGATGTTGCAAATCAAATAATGAGGCAAGCAGCAAGTCGAGGTACTGCTGTACATCAATTAGTTGAAGATTATTTAAATAACATTGAACTATCAAAACAAGATGTGCTACCTGTCGCACTATTTACAATACTAAAACCTGAACTAGATAATATAAATAATATTAGAATACAAGAAGGCGGCCTATACAGCGACAGACTTGGTGTTGCAGGACGTGTGGATTGTATTGCCGAATACAAGGGCAAATTATCTGTAATAGATTTTAAGACTTCGACTAAAGAAAAAAAAGAAGAATGGGTTGAGAACTATTTTATACAAGGTTCTGCCTATTGTGAAATGTATGAAGAAAGATTTTCACAAACAATAGAACAAGTTGTAATCCTAATTGTAACCGAAGACGGTGCTGTTCAAACTTTCGTCAAAGATAAAAAAGATTATTTACCTTTACTAGAAATGGCAATTAAGGATTTTAATGAAACAAATAATTAAAAATATAGCAGGAATAATATCAATAGTAGTATTTTTTGGTATAATATATGCTGTGCTAAATAAAGCACAATCAGAAGGACACCCAACTTTTCCACCAGGTGCTATGAAACAAACAATGGCACCAATTTTTTGTGGTGAAGCACAATTAGTTTATGGTTATGCCACAACTTTATTTCAACAAAAGGCATTAGCATGGGCAGAAGTAAAACAAAAAGGTGACCCTAATAGTGCTACAATAGCATGGGTATCTTTTTGGTATAGTCAAGAAACAAAAACAGGTTCAATGTTTTTAACAGTTGCAGATAGCGGAGAAACTTGTTTAATGGGTTATGGTATGAAGTGGGAGTTTGATACAGACGCTCTACTTGATATCGTTAATGAATCTTTCAGCGAAGGTAATGAGAGTACACAGTAGGGACCAGGGTGCAATACCCTGCGCCTCCACCAATCCTAGATAGACCTATAAGGGGGCGAAATAGGATCGACCATTGTGAGAAATCGTACTGGAGAAAGATAGTCGGAAGACTTAAATTTTAATAAACGCAAACTATAATAACTTTGCATTAGCAGCCTAGGTTGCTAGGGGTTTGCCAGTACCTTGCAACAGAAACTGGCACCATATGCGGTCTTGGTGGAATGTAGACACGCCGAGAGGTCCTGATAAGGGGTACTGGTTCAAGTCCAGTAGACCGTACCATAGGGGATTAAGTTACGAACAGGCAGCGTAACCTGCCTGGTCCCCAACCTAAAAGGAGAATATATTATGTTAGAAGTAATTGAAATTTTATTACCCATAGGTATCCTAGTTATGTGTGCCTATGCAATCGGTTATATGTCTGGTTCAGACGCCGCAAGAGAAATCTATAATCCTACAGTTAGAAAGAATGATTTGAAATAATGACCTTATTTCACGACACCCATTTTTGTTTTGGCAATGGCAATTCAAGAAAAGGATTAGATGTTGACAAATACAAAAAGAAGGGCACAGTAGTCGGGTGTAATGCGATTTATCGTGATTTTACACCTGATATACTGGTTGCTTTAGATTCAAGAATGAATCACGAAGTCTATCGTTCAGGATATGCATTTGAAAATATATGTTATCTAGGTTATTGGACACCTGTGCCAATATTTGTTGCAAAAGAAATGTTAAAAACTATGGCAGATAAAACTGACATTGTTTGGAATGATAGTGAGCAAGTTGTTTATCATGGTGCTGATGGTGTGTTCACATTAACACCAGGTCATAATTTAGGTATAACTTATATCACAGGTATAGCAGAGAAAGACTATGTTTATGATATAGAACCAGATGTAGATGGTTTTGCTTATGCAACAGGTTCAAGGTCTATTCACCTTTCATGTGAAGTAGGTGCAAAAGAAATATATATTATTGGTCATGATCTATATTCTAAAGATAATAAGATAAATAATGTATATGCAGGCACCGATTGTTATGCCACAAAAGACGCTGATTTGGCAAGACCTGATAATCCTAATGAGATATTTAATTGGATTAAACAACATAAAAATACATTTGATAAATTTAAAGATATAAAGTTTTACAAAGTTAATCCTGAAGATAAAGAAATTAACGTTAGAGTTGAAGAATGGGAAAATTGTGATAATTTAGAATATATAACACTCACAGACCTTGACAATAGGTTTAAAATATAGTATAATAGAACAATGATTATAACACCAAATAAATTTGCATTACTAATAGAAGATATGGTTAAGAATAAAAGGATGAGTTACATGGATGCCATCATACATTACTGTTCAGAAAATGGTATAGATCCTAGTAATACAAAAGGTTTAGTGAATAAAACATTAAAAGAAAAGATAGCATTTGAAGCACAAGGTTTGAATATGCTAAAAGAAAAAACAGCAAAGTTACCAATATAAGGAGAAAAATGTTAGAAGTAGTAATTATGGCATACACGATTTCAATAGTCGGTGGTATATTAATACAAGCAGCGGGAATACAATAAGGAAGAAATGAATGGTTTTGAGGTATATAAAATCTATTTGGCAATCAAACTCCACTTCACAAGTAAGAAACAATCTTACGACTTTCATAAACACCTCGGTAGAACAACTGCAAGATTGGAAACCTTTACTAAAAGAAGGGATAGGTATTTCTTTCATAAGTTGTCTAAATCTTATAACAATAGCACTATTGTTGACTACTTCGTTAGCAATTTTGTTTCTAATACTAATTTATGGGTTGGCGACATCATTGGCAAAACTGGTGATGACCATTACAAACAATGGTCAAAAAAGATAGAGGCGTTACATTATTATTATGAACAAGATATTGATTATATACTTGAACAAGATTGTAAGTTTGATGATTTATTCATGTCAGTAAATGGTCAACACCCACCTATTTTGAAAATGTTTTTATCAAAGAGAATAAACTTTGAAACTGTTTTAATATTAGATGATATATTATCTTTTACAAAACAACTAAATAAAAATATAAGTGAGAAGGTACTGTGGCCTAAGTTGTATGATAGAATGATACGATATAAACCATTTCTAAATTATAACTTAACAAAATATAAAATGACATTGAAAAGGAAACTAAAATTATGAACAAAGAAGAAAACTTTATACTAGCTTTTCAAATAGATAATGATAAGTTATTAGATGGTCTTATTGACTATCATAAGAACAATAACGAGTACAAATATAAAAGTGAAGAAACTACACACAGCGAAGAATCTAAATCATCAACCGATGTTACTATATACAATTCTTCTACCAATGAACTTGTTAAAACTTACATAAACTACCTTACAAATGGGTTAAAAGCATATAGTCAAAAGTATGAATACTTTAATCCTGAGTTATGTATTCAAGAGGGCTTTAATATACAACATTATGGTCCTGGTCAAGGATATAAAAAATGGCATAATGAAAGAGGCGAGTATCAAATAAATCAAAGGGCATTAGTTTTTATGACATATTTAAATGATGTGCCTGATGGCGGAGGAACAGAATTTGCATATTATCCAGAGTTAAAAATAAAAGCAAAAAAAGGTTTAAGTTTATTATGGCCTACTGATTTTACACACACTCATAGAGGTATAATTTCGCAACATGAAAAATATATTATTACAGGTTGGTTTCATCATCTTGGCGTTCCAGAAACCAAAGCAACTATAATAGACAAAATGCAAAGGAGTAAACAATGAGCGATGAAATAAAAGTTGTAGATATTGAAACAGGAAAAGTAGAAGAAACAAAACAAAACACGCAAGACAGTAAACAAGTAAAAACAACAGTATTAACACTTGGTGAGATAGTTGTCAAGTTTGAAATGCCACAAAATTTTATTGATGAAATTAATAATGTGTTTGATGAAAAAGAACAAACAACGGTAGACTGGAGTACCCAACTAGCAGGTAAAATCAAAAAAGAAAAACTAGTCAATCACTTATTAAAAGATGAAGTCAAAGGCACATTCTTAATGTGTTTTCAAGAATACATGAATAGATCAGGTTCAGTATTAGTGAAAACACATCAACTTGCCTTAGACAATGCCTGGATAAATGATATGTATGCTACTGAATATAATCCTGCCCACTTTCATGCTAGCAAAAATAGTTTAGTAGGCTTATCATCTGTATTGTTTTTAAAAACACCAGATTCATATGGGCCAGAAATAACTAATCATCATGAACCTGCAAATGGTCATTTAGAATTTATAGGTGGTGCTCAACACTCTCTATCAATGTCGCAAATTAGGTTAAGTCCTAAAGTTGGCGACTTCTTTGTTTTCCCATATACACTAGTTCATGGTGTTTATCCATTTTATGGCACAGATCAAGTAAGAAGAACACTATCATATAATTGTGATATACTACCTAAAATAATGGTAAAAACAAAGTAATGCCTAGAGCATTTTGCCCACCAAAAAATGCTCCAGAAAAGGATATTGTGATGACACCAGTTTATCTGGCAAAAAATATTATTGAACACTTTGAACCTACTGGACTTATACTTGACCCATGTAGAGGTGAAGGAGCATTTTATGATAACTATAATACAGATAACAAAGATTGGTGTGAGTTAGGCGAAGGTAAAGATTTTTTAGAGTATAATAAAAAAGTTGATTGGATAATTACAAATCCACCATGGTCAAAGATGAGAATTTTTTTAGAACATGGCATGAAAATTGCAGATAATATAGTTTATCTCACCACTATAAATCATTATACAACAAAAAGAAGAATAAGAGATATGAAAGAAATGGGATTTGGTATCAAAGAATTTTATTGTGTTAATACACCTACTAGTAAAACATGGCAAGGAAGTGGTTTTCAATTAGGGGCAATACATACAAAGCGTGATTGGAATGGTCCAATTACAATGTCATATGAAAAAATAAAGGAGGCAAAATGAACGTAGATAATTTAAGAGAACAACTTAAAATAGATGAAGGCGTGAAATATGAAATATATAACGATCATCTAGGTTATCCTACTTTTGGTATAGGTCATTTAATCGTAGAAGGTGACGAAGAACATGGCAAACCTGTAGGCACACCAGTAAGTGAAGAAAGAGTAAATTCAATCTTCGAAGAAGATGTAAAAAAATATATTAGTGAGTCAAAGAAAGTATTTTCTAATCTTGATGACTTACCAGAAACTGCTCAAGAGGTCATAGTAAATATGTGTTTCAATATGGGGGCACCAAGACTATCAGGCTTCAAAAAATTTATTGCAGGCGTTAACGCAGGCGATTGGAATACTGCTGCTGTAGAAATGATGGATTCCAGATGGGCAAGACAAGTTGGTAATAGAGCAGAAAGATTAAAAAACAGAATACTTACATTAGCATAATGGACGAAGCAGCAAGATTTACGGCAGAACATTCTGTTATGGAAGCAGGTATCGAGATAAGATCACTGAAACATAAACTAGAACTTGCCGAAAGTAAAATACAAAAACTACAATTAGAGATTGCCGAATTGAAATCGGCACATTTAGATCCAGACTTATTGGCACTTGATATTGGTAAATCGGTAAAAGAAGAGCCAGAGTTAAGATCGGTAATGTCAGAAAAATATAATAAATTTGGGGAGAAGGCTTGACTTTGTCCTACAAATCTGTTATAATAAGATATATGCAAAAGAAACTTAATTACTTTCTTTTAATAGTGCAAGGAAGAGTCCTTCCCCAGAGGGGCGAACTTGGTTGCTTAGGGGTTGTACCCAGGCATAACTTGGAAAACAAGGGGTGTCAAACTATCGACAGGTAGAAGTAG
>VTLG01000318.1_pt1 | contig 13710 bp, 4 predicted proteins | sample 4694571 | NCBI WGS metagenome assembly VTLG01 (sample SAMN12604809, study PRJNA352737) | marine metagenome | biome: ENVO:00000447; feature: ENVO:00000209|ENVO:00000569|ENVO:01000036; material: ENVO:00002151; isolation source: viral sequences binned using virsorter ...
ATGGACGACCTTCAGAAGCAGTGATTCTTAATTCAGCATCAGCAGCAGCAGTATTATATATTCTTACTCCAGCTGCTGTTGTCTCTAACTTCTTACTGTCGTCATAACATAATTCTACTTGTCCAGCAGATCTACTTCTAATTCTATCGGAACTACCATCTCTAATAAATAAATCACCAGTACCATCCTGTTTTATATATGAAGCACTTCCAGTGTGGTAGATCTGTAGATCATTTCCTGACCCTGCCTGATATTTACCAGAATCATTTACACCAAAGTTATCAGCCTTAGAGGTACCTGAAACATATATCCCGTAACTTGCTGTTTCTAACTTCTTACTATTGTCGTAATAGAGTTCTACGTTTCCGTTTTCAAATCCTCTAAGTATATGTTCTGTATTAGCAGCATTATTAAGTACAAGTGCAGCGGTATATACATATAGATTACCAGTATTATTATCTACAACAGAATGACTTCCATCATGCCAAATCTGGAGATCATCTCCTGTTCCTATAAGAATCTTACCGTTATCTATAATGTCAATATCGTTAGAGATATATAAGTCTTTCCAACGTAATGATGTAGAACCTAAATCGTAACTATTATTATCAACTGGTACAAAATGTCCATCTGGAGTTAAATTTATTCTGTCATTATCACCAGAATAGAACCATATTCCTGAGTTAGCACCAGAACTGTATGATCCAATATGTAAGTTGTTAGTAAGGTTTTTTATGTAAGAATTAGACCCTTCATGGTAGATCTGTAGATCATCACTATTTCCCAACAGGAGCTTACCGTCATCTTGTAAATCTATATCGTTATGTATATAAAGATCTTGGAAACGATCAGAATCAGTTCCTAAGTCAACACCTGTAGCAGTCCATGGTCTCAATAAACCTTCAACATATTGAATACTACCTCTTAACTCATTACCGTTTGATCTGGTTTTAAAACGTAATGTGTTGTCGTAATAGAGTGCTACATCTGAATTAACATCTGCGACTATATAACTTTCATCGCTTGCACCATTCTTTAATCTAAGAGAATCAGTTGCAAGTATCATTGCAGATGTATCTGTAATCTTCAGATCACCTGTTGTATTGGTTAGATAGCTATGCGTCCCATCATGGTAGATCTGGAGATCATAGGCATTACCTAAATAAAGTGCATAACCATCTTGGAAAAGTAAGTTTCCATAACACTGTGCTCCTCCAGAATTAGTATCAAACTTCTTACTGCCGTCGTAATAGATTTCTGTGGCTCCGTTTTCAGTAGCCTTTAGCATTATTTCACTGACAGCAGCGTCAGTAACCTGAAATTCACTAGCAACTACAGACAACCTTCCTGTACCTGCGTCTTTAATGTATGAGTTACTACCATCGTGATAGATCTGTAAATCATTCCCTGCACCAAACTGAACCTTTAGATTATCTCCAAGACTTTGACTCCCCGTAAACGTATTAGCTCCTAATGCAGCTAAGTTACCAGTAGCTGTTACACCACCTTGCCAAGCTGATCCGTTATATACCTTTAGTTCATTAGCACTTGTATCAAAGTAAAGATCACCTGTATCTAAGCTAGAGGTTGGTGCTGAACTTGCTACACGGTACTTATCTGAGAAGTCATTAACGTTAGAGATATTGGTAGCTACTGTATTAACATTAGAGATTGAACCTCCAACATTATTTACATTAGATATGTTAGTAGCAACTGTAGAGATATTACTATTAGCTCCAGCTACAGTATTGATATTTGTATTATTACCAGCAACTGTATTAACATTAGATATATTTGTAGATACAGTGGTTACTTCTGTCGCTTTCGGTACTAATCTATGGAATGTATAAGTATGTAAAGTTGAAGTAGTTTCAACAATCATACCAAAAGTAGCAGCATAAGTTGTGCTATTTGCTAGTCCATTGATAGTTACTGTATTACCAGAACCTGCACCGTTGCTGATCGTTGCCACTCCAGACCCATTTGAGGTGAGGTTACTGGCAAGAGCTTTGATACTAACAAGAGTACCTGCCCCATTATTAACGTCAGGGTTAGCAGCTGGGAAAGAGGTTTCATTTGCAATAGGTACAAACCCACCAACATCATCAACAAGGTCTGTTATACGAGCATCTATAGCTGCTGTAGTAGCAACTTTATTATCCGCTGCTGACCATGTTTCACCTGATGTAATTTCACCGACACTACCTAGTTTATAGAAATTTGCATCAACTTCCGTTTCTGTGTAATATCTGTTATCTAATTGCCCTGCATTTAATTCGGTTTCAGTATAATATCTATTATCTAAAGTACCTGTTGCAATATCAGCATCTACAATAGTTCCATTAATTATGTTAGCCGATGCCACAGAGTTGTCTGCCAGCTCACTAGCTCCCACAGAATCTGCTGCCAATTGATCAGAGTCAATTGCCCCATTAGCTATGGATATAGTTACTTGACCACTAGATGTACTCTTAGTAATACTTTGTCCTGCAAGTACATCATTACTTAAAGCTGTATCTATTTTAGTGTCAATTAAACTACCAGTTTCAGTTTCAGTATAATATCTGTTATCTAACTGACCTGCATTTAATTCGGTTTCAGTATAGTAACGTCCGTCTAAATTGACAGAACCTACACTTGTAACATGACCTTGACCAGTAATAGCGATATCTTGTAAGACTTCTCCATTACTATTATTGACTGTAGTATTAGCACCACTAACATTATGACTTATAGTTACCTGTCCTCCAGATGCACTCTTAGCTAAATCTGTACCAACTAAAACATCTGTTTCTATTGCAGTATCTATCTTAGCAGTGATTCTGTTTTCTATAGCTTTAGTAGATGCAATCTTATTGTCATCAGTTGTATACCAACTTTCAGAACTAATAATAGTTGGGTCACCTGTTGTCCAAGCTGTAGATATTGCATCATTAGCTTCTTGTGTTACATACAGGTTTTGTAAAGCATTTTCGTTTAGATCCTCAGCTCTAATAGCAGAACCCGGATAGAACGTTGCTTGTAAAGCTTCATCGGAAGTTTTTCTATAGATTCTAATAGCTGTTCCATTACTAGGGGCTGAATTAAATCTAACTGTAGTTGCGTTTAATAATGTAAATGCTGTTGAAGCTATTCCAGCTAGACTTGTTTTAATGTCAGCTGTATCTAAATATGGGAATGTGAACGAGTAATCGGTGGTGGAACCGTTACCCGTATATAAATTTTCAGTTGTTGCCATTACTTTTTAAAAATCAAGTAAACGTCTTAGTTCTTCTTTTGTTTCATTTGCTTCAAGAGCTTGTGGTATATTACCTTGTCGTAAAGAATTTTTAATTCTATTGTTCTGTATGCCCACCTGTGAGTACTGCGAATGGTATCTTTCCAATGCAGAGCACGCATACTTCATAGCATTCCTATGAATTCTAGATAATTCTTGATGAACGACCAACTCTTTAAGTGGGTAGTCTTTTTGTTTTTTCCAACCTCTAGCTTTTTTATACTCTTTCATTTTTCTGGACCAAAATCCATCAGGAGAATTCATCATACCTTCGATTTGTCCAGCTAAATTCATGTTTTTAGCTATCCAATTATTAATCCAATGTCTATCATTAGGACTTAGTAACTCTTTAGTAATAGGATTAACCCTCATACTTTGTACATTATCCCATCCTGTACTAATTAACCATTGTCTCCAAGGTTCTATATCACCATTAGATTTACCAAACGGCATAAAAGCATTAGCGGCAGCAGTTAAAGGTTCGTGAAATCTAATTGGTTTACCAGTGTATATATCTAATTGATCTACTAAACCGGGAGGCTGCATAAACTTCCATTTATTAGACATTAATGATCCCCAGTCATTTTCCACATCTTTTAACTGTGGAGATATAGCCTGATTTAATACACTCCTCATACCTGATGGTGCAAAAGGTATTAAAGAATCAGCTTGATTAACAAGGAATCTATTAAATGCACCTTCATCACCAGAGAACATAGAGACTAATGGTTCCATCCCACTGAGGAATGTTTTATTAGCTACGTTCATACTGATAGAGAATGCTATCTTTTGATAGAGCTGCTCTGTTAATGATTGATCTACACGGTTAGAGAAGTATACTGCGTCTCCTACTAGACCAAGTAATGAATCAAATGGTTCAAATCCTTTGTAACTATGCCATTCACCTGTAATTGGGTTCTTAATAGAATTAGGTTCCCAACCCATACTGATCATACGCTTACGTTCACCAGCATTTTGTGGGCCATTACCCGTTAAATTACCATTTAATGCCCATATACCAGCACCTGTAACTACACTAGCACCCATTAACTGACGACCAATGTATTCAGATTTAAGTGTACGGAAGGCATCATCACTATTTTCAAGACCATGTTCCATTAATACTTCAGCTATTTCCTGTGGTGTGTCAGCTGTAAATACTTTACGGACTTTAGTTTGAAGTGGTATTAAACCACTACCGGGGGTGAATGTCCATGATAGGTTTAAGGCATTTAAACCAGTTCTAGGAAATAGGAATAACGATTTAGCTGCTGGAACTTTCTCCAACATTGTATTCAAATCAGTTGCTAATTGACTATCTAAGTTAAGTGCAATCTCACCTGATGCATGTTTAGCAGCTTTATCTGTTAATAGTCCAGTATGATCGAATGCTTGACTATATAATCTGTTCTGTAGTTTATCAAAAGCTTCTCTACTGAAACCACCTTTGGTTTCTTTCATCAAGATATTATATGCTTTAGCTCTAGCAGAACCACTAGCCATCAATGAGTTAGTGAAACCATCAATAGCATACATAGCATTAATACCCCATCTAACAAATGGATTATTATTATACCATGATAAACCTTTAGCTATATTCCACATAGCCACTTTACCATTATTACCTTCAGCTTTCCATACACCAGCCATAGCTTCTAGTGCTTCAAAATTATCCATCTTAGCTTGACGTAAATCTGCACGACCACGCATCATAGCTTCCTCTGGACGTGACTTAGCTAAACGCCATTCATCACCCATAACTTTATAAGCACGTTTGAAGTTCTCCATTACACCCCCATAAGTCCATAAAGCCTTTTGGAATGTAGCGGTCTCTCCTGTTATCTTAGCACCAGCTAGTACTGTAGCAGGTTTAAATGCAGCTAACATAGAGTTACCTGTTAGTGCTCTTAAAGGTGCAAGGCCAGATAGTATATGGTTATACCTTACACTCTGCAAACCTTTAACAATTAGACTAGGTACTTGTGGGTTACCATCATAGAAAGCTTTCTTTAAAAATCCTACATTTTCTTCAGCCCATCTATTTAATTTATATATTTGATCCACTTCACCGTTAGTAGCTTCCATTGCCAATGCAAGTGGCTTAAGGTATTCAGGATTAGTTTTAGCAATTGTTTCTAATGTATCATAGAACTCATCACCTTTATCCTGTACAGCTTTCAGACCTCTAGCAAAATCATTGCTTTGATCCATAATCCAAGCTTTTAAAGCAGCCGGATTTCTAGCAGCTTCAAGTTGTTTATACTCACCTAGTTTATTAGATATATACTGATTAGATCTAACCTCTCTACTTAGGAATCTAAGTTTTTCAGCGATGATTTCTTGTTGTCTACCTGTCATAGCAACATCACCTATCAAACCAATAGCTTCTGCTGTATCAGCAATCGTACCTGCAGCTTGATTAGTGACCAAACCAGATGCACGCATTACTTTAGGATTATAAACCTGTTCAAATGCATTTACAAAGGCTTCGTTAACAATTCTCCATTCCTGTTGACCCATGAAGTTCTGCTTATTAAAGACACTGGTTTTCATGTCATTAACAATAGACTCCATCTGTTTTAATTTAATATCAGGATTGAATACACTGTTATATAAATTAGTTACAGCTTTATTTATTTCTTCTGGAGGTATGACTTGACCATCAATTTTAGCACCAATGTTAGCAGCTACATCTTTATCAAATAAATTCCTATAACCTTCGGCTCGTTCTGATGGGGTAGCACGTGCCATACGTTCAATAAATCTATTACTTACAAAAGGTCTAGATCTACCATTAGTGGTACCTACATTATTTTGTATTCTCCAGTTATCAATTTTAGCTTTAATTGGGTTAGGTTCTAAATCAGTAACAGCTCTACTTTGTGGACCAAGATCAGGTGTGTTAATAAATGGATCATATTTTTCACCCATTGGATCTTTCAATAGACGCTTTACTGCTTCACTTCTTTGAGCTTGAGTTCGACTAGATCTACGACTTAAGACGCCAAAGCTAATAGGATCTTCCCCTTCAAAACCTGTAGCATGTCTAGCTAAAGCACGTTCTGCAGCCTCATCTCCGGGTATAACTTTCATAGCTTTAGACAAAGAGAATGCAGATGTAAGTAAATCTACACCAACACTAAGTCCAGCTGACTCATAGATATTCTTCTTTCTTATTACATCGGGACTGTCACCATCTCTGGTAGCCCATGGTATATCCCAACCTAACCAATCATTTAAAGCTGCAGCTATATTATCTTGTGTTTTAGAATGAGAAGATATAGCAGTAACAGCTGTGTCTACACCAGCATGAGCACCTATTGTACCAAGGATACGTGTAGCCTTAGGTATAGATCTAGCAGCTGTAGCAGCTTTTAAACTACCTGTAACAGCACCACCACCATACATTGTAGGTATGATAATTGATGCAGCTTCTCTAATAGCTTTATGAGCTGGGTGATTAGATCTTGGTGAGTTTTCATCCCACCATTCATCAACAGGTTTTAAGAATGGTACTAAAGCAGCAGCATCAGCAACAAAATCAGCAACACCTAAAGCTGGTGTAGAGCCAGCAGCAACTAGCTTTTCTAGCCCTCTTGACCATTCTGGTCTAGCATCCCAATCCTCTTGACTAACGTTAGCAGGTTTTTGTAAACCATATTGAGGTTTCTGTTGGTCTTCATAACCACCCCAAGAATGATCACCTTTACCACCTTTTACAGCATCAGCTGTTGTAGTTGGTTTAGAAGTAGCTTCTGGTACTATCTCAGCTTGTTCAGTAGCTGGACCTCCTTCTTGCTGTGTCTTCCATTGTTCATATTTACGCTGTTCTTCTTGTTCAAACCCCTCCTTTTCAGGATCAAGTAAGTCTTTAGTTTCCATAATACCCTCCACCACTGACTAACATTTCAGTCCAGTCTAATTTATCTGCTTCACCTTTTGGATCTAAATTCATATAAAAATGCATATTTTGTGGTGCTCTAAATTGTGTAAAGTAATGGCCTGTATTACGTTCAGCGTAATTATTAGAAGGTTTGATATCTTTATGTTGTAATCCACTATATTTAAGAGCTACTGCAACACTGTTTGTAGTCTGATGTGCTCCAACAATATACTGTTGATATTCAGGTTTGATTTGACTGAATGCAACTTTATGAGCCTGTAATAACTGTGGTGGTATTTTAAAGTCAGGATTGATTAACTTCATTTGTGCTTCTAAAAACATCAATTCAGTCATTTTAACTTCACCATTAGGACCAATACCAAATTTACTTATGAAATTAGATACGTCTTTAGGGAACCCAATATTCCTACCTTGTGCAACATTATCAAAAAACTCTACAACTGTAACTGGTTCCAACAAAACCTTTTCATAAGGTAGTTTAGGATTAGCAGCGAATTGTTCTGATGTGAACTCACTTAAAGGTACTGGATGACGTTTAGCACCAACAGAGAATGTAGCAAAGTGAGGTTGATATGTATCACCATGACCTGTTGTAGTTATTTTATAATCATTCTTAAGATCTATTTCAAATCTTTCTAATGCTTTAATCATCACATCACCTCTACTTGCATTAGGATCTTGAGCAAATGTAGTAAAGTATTTTTTAATTCTACCTTTCCCAACATAAGCTGCAAAAGCTGCTGAACCTACATCTTTACTTTCAAAACCATAGCTATGTAAAATCCCTTCAATTTTATGATCTACATGATCTTCAAGTAATTTTAATTCATCTTTATTAGGTTGTCTAGGATCTTGTTCTTTAGCAACCTTCATCCAAGTAGCTTCATTGTCAGGTGAAAGCATCATTGATTTAACAATACTAGGTGTTACCATACCTTGTGCTTTTAATTTTTGAAGCGTAGGTTCATAGATAGTATCATTAGCTTCAGATACATGATCAGTAACAAAAGTTGCTAACATCTTAGACATTGCATTATCTTCACCATACAGTTTATTAGACTCAGCTATCATAGCCGATAATCTGGCAGGTTCTAAAGGTGTATCTCTACTTAATAAAGCATTTCTAAATTGAACTACATCGTTATTTAATCTAGCAGTACGGCTTTTTGCAGCTAAATTAAGACTTGTATTTACTTCACCCATATACTGAGCATATGACTTATCTAACTCCATAGCTCTTTTAGGGAACCAATGTGCGTATTTTTTAGTCACACCATCCTTTGTAATATCCATGTTTTTCAGCCACTCTATTTCGACTGGACCTATTAATCCACTAGATATCGCCTCAATTTGATTATTATGTTCTGAAGCCCATACACCAGCACGGCCCTCACCGTTTGGTCCTATTCGTGTTTGTATATATTCTAAATAATTACCTTCTTTAATTCTAGTTTCAGTGAGTTTAGATAATTTTCTTTGTTCACCCTCTTGCTCTTGTTTAATATTCTTTTCTCTGATCGTAGATCTTACACGACCTTCAGCTCTAAGAATACTTTCTCTAGCATATTTAGCAAGTAGTTTATCACCAATACCTGTTTTCTCTTTTATCTCACTAAGATAATCAGTACGAATTTTATTCCTTACTACTTCAAAAGCTTCTAAATTACCCTGTTGAGTAGCTAGATTCAAACTCATTTTACCGAGTTTTGTATCGTACTCTTTAGCTTGATTCTTTAATAAACCATTTACTACATAGTTTTCACCTGCATTCATGGCAACACCAACTCTAAAACCTTGGTTTCCTAAAAAACTAAGTTTTTGTATTTGGTTTATTTGATCCCATGTTGCACCTTTTTTACGTGCTTCTAGAACTGCATCATTAGTACCTGAATAAGTTTCATCTAAAACACCTTCAGCAGCTTGTATACCTTTAGCAGTATTCCATGAAAGACCTAGATCTATCGCTAGGTTCATTCCATACTCTTGCCTTGCCTTAGCAAAACCTTCTGCTCCTTTTACACCTATCTCAACTGCTTTATCTGAAAAAGCTTGTAACTTCTTTGCATTTGCTTGGGAAGCTTCTAACTGATTCTCAGCATTTCTGATTAAACCTTCATGCCTTGTGGTTAGAGCCTTACCCCAACCTTCAGCAAAGTAAGATTCAAGCTTTCTATTACGTGCTCTATCAGCTTCTTCAGCTTCAAATACTTTTTGTAAATTATTAAGATAGCGTTGTTGATCTGCTTGTTCCCCTTGGGAAACTTCTTTCCATGAAGAAAGATAACGCTTACCTTCTTCTAAAATTTTATCTGAGGGATCTTCAGCTTTAATTAAGTTCCCTGAGAAATCTGATTTTTGGGCGTACCCTTTAAATAGATTTGCCATTGTTTAGACTTTTTTAAATACTACATCTGTCATGTTGTAGTCTACTTGTAAGAATCCATTATCACCTTCGCTTACAGCTTGAGGCAATTGTTTCAGTATATCTTGTGCCATGACACCACGATATCTTTGATTAGGTTCATCTATATAGTTGAATTCATATATAGTGAAACCTTTAGGTGAAGTTCCTACTTCTTCTATGTTTTCTTTAAGCTCAATATCTGACGACATGATCCATGCACTAAGAGCTGCTTGACCTAAGCCAACTACTGTATCTCTGAAGCTAGTATCATGTACTGTATTAACTTCTTGTACTGGTAGTGGTCTATCAACAGGTGCCATTGGTTGATTATAAACTGTATCAGGAATCATTAGTGGTAACTTCTGCTGTGGTGGTGCAGTAGGTACAGACTTAAGACTTGCAGATGCTTGTATATCAGCTTGATATTTATCCATACCAATACGCTGCTTATCAGCTTCATTCTGCTCACCAGCACTGATCATGGATTGTTGTAGTTGTACTCTACCCATATCAGTTTGTGTCTTCAACTGACCAAACTTCATACCAACACCTTCTGCTTGTCTTCCAGCATCTTCTTTAGTTGTAGCTAGTTGATTAGCAATGTTTGAATATTGTAAATTAGTTAATTTAGTTTTATTTTCTAAACTAGCTGATAGCTTTTCTAAATCTATAGCATACTTTGCTTTAGCATGGGACACACTTTCCATTAAAGCCATTTGAGCATTACCGTGATTAGCTAGAATAGCTTGTACAGCTTTTTCTGCAGATCTACCAGCTTGTCCCATTGCTTTCTGCTGACCCACCTTCATGACATTTTCTGTTCTCATGCCTTGAATTTTAAATGCAGCATCTGCCATAGTAGCTGCCATACCATCTCGTAAACCAGCTTTATCTAAACTAGCATTAATTAAATCGAATTCTCTATTAATACCAGCTTCTCTTATTTGCAGCTGTTCTACTGCTTTAGCTTGTCTAACTTTATCTGTTAAACCTTCTGTTTCAAAAGCAGCGTTTTCACCACCTTCAAGATATTTATTTAATAAATCTTTATTTTGAAAACCAATGGAAGTTATTTGATCTTGATAAGCTCTAGCTGTATCATTTAAAGTTAACTCTTCTGCTATATTATTAAAATCTAATTGTTTATAATAACTTTGAACACTAGCATTATAAGCTTCAGCTTCTTTATTAAAAGAATAAAGACGCATGTTTTCTTTATCTTGCCAGTTATTAAAAGCTAATTGATTTTTATATTTATTGACAGTTTGTTCATTTAACTGTTGAACATATTGATTTTCTAATGTATGATAATAAGTACTCCAATCTTGGGCACGCTGCCAAGAATACATTTCATTATCATAATCAAATTGAGCGTTAATTCGATTCTGATTATCTTGACTAACATCTGGTCCAAATAAACCCATAATTAAGTCCTCCTATAATAACGTGGTGTGTAGTTTCCTTCCCACATCATTGAAGTCAAAGAGACTGGGAATGGTGAATCGCTAAAGATTCTAAGTAAAAAATTCTCCGATTTCTGATGTATCGGTAATGTATATACAGCTTGATCTACCATAGGTACGTCATCTGCTAGGTATTGGTTAGCCTCTTGTACTGGTTGTACATCATACCAATTATCTTCATATGCTATCATCTTAACTGTAGCAGCTGGAGCTGAACCCATTGTAATAACACCTCCATCTGTAATAGTAAAGTTGGTTGTGTTGGTACCATCTAAACTTACTTTGATGTCATCTTTATCATCTATATCAAATGGTAAACTAAACTCTGTTCTACTACCATCTGTTAGATTAGAAAAATCATATGATTGATTCCTTAATCCATTAGCAGTAAGTTTAAATCCAAGTGTACTAGATCTACCTACTGAAAACTTCATACGTGATATAGTTAAACTAGCCGTGTAATCAGCTAGACCTCTATCTAATTGGAAGTAAGTTTTAGGTAATGTTATATCATAATCAAAAGTATAACCTACAATAACATTAGTTGCTTGTCCAGATAGATCTATATTATCTGCTTTAAAATATGTACCATCACTATCTGAACCACGATCAGCTTTCATAGTAAAACCAGACTGAACAATGGTACTATAGTTACTAGCTGCATCACCTGAAATAGCAATGACTGGTGTAGCAGTAGTTATATCAGCATATGGTATATAACATTTACTAAAATTATTAACTGAGTCATAGACAACTTTCTTCTCAGATCCACCTGATAAACCATTAGTTGCTTTACTGTATAAATCCATATAAGGATTGATTTTAGTACCATCACTGGTAATCATAGCTTCATCTTCAAGTGTTGCACTTAAATTAGATGTAAGTAAAGTGTACTTATTGGAAACTTTAATTACAGTATATAATACATCAGAATCAATAACTAAATCTAATACATTACCCGGTAACTTCCAGCTATACCAAGATTTAAGTACTTGTTGCTGGCCTTCATTATGAGTTCTATAGAAATAAATTGTATCTAAACCAGAACCATATAATGCTATAAATGAATTCTGTGGACTAGCAATTAAACTATCAACAGTCTGCGGTATATACTCATCTACTACTTTACCTAAATTAGTTACCTCTGGTATCTGTCCTTCTCCACGTGGAGTAAACCCAAACACTCTTGTATATGCTGGTGTTTTACTGACAAAATTAATATTAGTACCTATATCTACAGGATCTATATTAGTATCCATCTCATAGTTAGATAGACCACGTATGATAGCAGTCTGTGGTGATAGGTTACCATCAGCAGCATACATAATAAACTGCTGGTTCTCAGAGAATAAGATTAAACCGGATGCTACTGGTATAATACCATGCAATACAGCTGGTCTAATACTAGAACAGTTAAGATCAACTGGATCAGATGCACTAAGTGTTTGAGCTGTTATATGGTAGAAGTTATAAAATTCACCAGACTGACTCATGGATACATTATCTTCTGATAAAAATCCTAACCTATTATTATAAAAGAAAGATTGTTGAATCTTCTTTCCATTAAATGAAGGGTGTGAGTTAGTTGAATCATCACCTACTAATCTAGCAGTCCAAGTAATAGGTCTGAAAGTAAATGCATTCGTACCAGTATTAATTAATTCATGTGGCATAGTAGCTGCTGTCAAACCCGGAGACATACCATGTCCTAAGGTTTCTTCCCAGTAACCTTGGCCTGTACCACTACCTGCATTAGCTACAAATTTAGCATAATAATCATCAGCATTACTAGCTGTATTAATTATTTTTACTACTCTATCATGTTTAGATTCTGTAGGTAATTCAGATATATTATTTACAGAATCTTGATAAGCACTTATCTGTCTACCATCAACACCACCTTGTACTGTTAAAGTGAAATCACCAGTATGAGTAATCTCCAAAGATGTATTTAGTTTTGTAACTACTAATCCTGAAATACCTTTAGCATCTATAGCAGCTTTAATACCAGTTAATACAGTATCAGCTGTGCCTGAACTTGTATTAGTAAAACTACAACTATAAGTTAAACCACCTATAGATAATGTTACTATATAAGGTGCACTATAATCTACTCCAAGTAATCGTACTGTTGCATTCCGTTTTAAATTAAACGTTGGATTAGCTTGAGTAGTAATAGTTTTTTGTTTGTTAGTAATAATGGAAGTATCTTGTACAGTTAATACATGATAATCATTTTTAGTAATTGCTGTAAGATAATCTCTAGAACTACCTGAATAGGTTATAGTAGATACTACACTCGTAGCTGCATTCCAAATTTGTATTTCTCCATAAGGAGAACTAGCATTACCAATAATACAACCTATATATTTCTCATCATTATCTCTATGTATATAAAACCATTTTGCATTATCTAAAGCAGCACCAGTATAAGCAGTACCACTACTGTTTTTTAATGTTGTTAAAAATTTAAGTCCGGGTCTTTTCTGTAAACCAAAAGTAGGGTCAGGGTAAGCGTTCAGAGCTTCACGAACTTGACCCGGAAACTTTTTATCATCTGGTTGCTTAGATACCCCACCTAAATAATTCGGGACACGTTGTGTAACACTTGCCATTAGCGTTGTAAAGCTGTATAAGGTGTATAACTGGTGTAATGTCTATT
>VTLG01001995.1_pt1 | contig 13709 bp, 11 predicted proteins | sample 4694571 | NCBI WGS metagenome assembly VTLG01 (sample SAMN12604809, study PRJNA352737) | marine metagenome | biome: ENVO:00000447; feature: ENVO:00000209|ENVO:00000569|ENVO:01000036; material: ENVO:00002151; isolation source: viral sequences binned using virsorter ...
GGACGGAGAACTTTCCGACCAAAGACATGCAGACCGCGAACGATGTCGCTGAAGGTTTCAGTCGAACGGACAACCTCAGTCTTCGCAATGTGCGAAGCGGTAGCCGTTGAGGACATATGACCGCCGAGAATCACGTTCTCGGAGCCGTCCGTAGCGAGGCCAGTCAGCGTTACCTGATCCGTGCCGCCGTTCGATACGAGGGCGGTGGACTTGTAACACTGGAAGCCAGCAATGTTGCCCAGCGAAACAAGACCATTACGCAGCGGGGAAGTTGCATCGCCAGTTACCTGAACTTCTGCGAACTTCGCACCAGCCGAGAAGAGGTGCTTGTAGAATGCCGGGGGAGCAATGAACCAGCGGTTCTCTTCCGGAACCGATTCATTGTCGAGTGCTTCTGCCATCTTCAGCATGGTGTTGACAGCGGTATCGCCGGGGCTGGATGCACCACCGATATCAAGGGCAGAACCAAGCGTACCGATACCCGAGATTTGGGTAGTGGTAGCAGTGGATTCACCATTGAGACCTGCGTCAGTCGCCATGATGTCAAGGACGTTAGCGTCGTACTTACGCTTCAGAGAGAATGCTCCCGAAGAAGTAGCGAGTGCCTCGAAGTTAACGTGAGACTGACGCTCTTCGATGTCGTCAATCTTAAACGAGAAAGCATTTGCCTGATCGACCACCATAGTGATCTGATCGTCAGCAAGGTCTTGCGCGTTGATAACCGAGCCGCGAGTATACGAGGAGACGGTAATTGTCGGCTCCTTAATAATGCGGACGGTGTCGCCAAAGTTCTCAATTTCGCCAGCGTAGTCGGTATTCGTAATATCTTCTGCAACCGAAGCGCGACGGAAGAATTTGAGAACCTTTTGGCTAAAGATTTCCGGTGTAAAGTTACCGGAAGGCAGGTTACCATAACCTGCAGCAGTACCAAAAGCCATTGGTCTGTCCTTCCTTTGTTGAGGTTTAGTTGTTGTAGTCTATTCGGCCTTCTTGCCGTGCAGCGTCGAGTTCAGCTTCGTGCTTCTCAAACTCCCACGGCTTCATACGACCGATTTCAGAGGCTTTCCAAATCCGATCAGTTCCCTTTGCTTCACCTGTAATGTCACGCGCCTTCGGAGAGTTTACAGCCGCTGCAGCAGACTCACTCCTCTTAGTGCGCTTTTTAGTAGTGATGCCAGCATCGATCTTGTAAAGATCAAGAACACGAGATGCCCATCGGGCGTCAGTATTGTTCTTCAGGATGCCATCTGAGATGTTCTCGGGTTGCTCTTCGAGCCACTGGAGAAAACGCTCATCCGTGCGTAGTTCATTAAAGTCCGGATGATTGTTTGTAAGTTCTTGGTATGCCGCTTGAACCCTTGTGTTCTGTTCCTTCTCGCGGATTGTTTCGAGTTCTTTTTCAAGTTCCCCTGCACGTTCTCCCGCTTTCATGGTTGCAATAGTTTCGACGACATCGTATACGTCGGGATATTGCTCCTTGAATGCTTCGAGTTCTTCAGGGGACTTGGGCAAAGCAATATTTTGTTGGCGAGTAGCTTGTGTAAGGGTCGCCGTCATTTCTTGTTCTTTTGCCTTGAACTCACTAACCTTTGCATCGTAATGCTTCTTGAGATCGTCGTAACGCTTCTTGTAGTCGTGTTCCGCTTTCTCTGCACCCTCTGTAAAGTTGGGTTCGGATTGCTCATCCGACTCGGATTGCTCCGCTTGTTGTTTTACAGCTTCATCCTCTTCGTCTTGATATACCTCCTCACGGTAGGCACCCTTGTAAAGAGTTTCGCTGTTGATTGTTCCGAAGGAATCGTTAGGTTTGTTGGCACGATGGCCTCGAACTTTTTTTGCCATTTTATTTACCTCATTAGCGGGGCTACTTTGGCGTGTAGGTAGCCGCTCCGGTTGTGTCAGGGCCGCGTTAGCGGGTAGCTGACGAATCTAGTAAATGTATCTAGTATCTTCTGCGTCCATAAGTTCGATAGGACGGTAATACTCTTGCGTGGATTTTTGTCCGCGTACAGTTAGCGTAGGAATATACTCTGCGTTCTGTACCTTACTTTCAAAATCTTTATCTGTGGATGTGGCAGGGTTACGGAAGAATAACGCTCCCCTTGTGTTATCCTCGTCTAGCTCGTAAAAAATTTCTTCTGCAAGATCGCGTGCTTCTTGATATGCTTTTTTGCCATACTCTGTTTGTGTTAAATCATAAAGACCTTTTCTAAAATCAGATATGTTAAATACATTAAACTGATATCCGCCCTGTCTAGTTTTGGCCTTTGCCATAGTTTGCAGGTCTGTAATTTTAGAGAAATCTTTGTAGTCGGAGTAGACACGATTCATAGCCACATGACCCGACGCTCTCATGCCCTCTCGACCAAGAACAGAAGCCTCTTGAATCATCATAAAAGCAAGAACGTCAGGGGCAGGAAGTTCATCGATAATTTTATCGATTTCTTTGTTTGCTTCTTTTACAGAAGAAAATTTATTCTTTACGCGATTGTACGCTTCATCTAAATTTAGTTGTTTATCTACAACTTCTTTATCTTCTTCTTCTGCTCGTATTGCTGCTTGACGAACAGGACTAGGCTGTGGCAGGGGTATACCCCCGTTTTTGTATCCGTTAATGAATCCGCCGTCTGCAGCAGCTTGCCGACGATCTACTTCGGCTTTTCCTTGATCATTTATTTTTTCGAGGAAAGAGTACCCAATGCGTTGAGCTTCTTCAGGCTCTATAACGTATTCACCCTTGGACAGGGCCACAGGCATTAAGCCACCCTTATTTGCTTTTATTGTAGCATTTTTATTTGAATTGTCAACCCCCTTGGGTAACATGCCTGCTTGTTGTAGTTTTTCTACGGTCGGGGCATTGAGAACAAAAGAACCTTCACGCACTTGTGTATTGACTGTGTCTGCTACAGTGTCACCCTTGGCGTAATTGTCGGGAGAGCCTTCAACAAAACCCGTACGTTGAACAGAGCCGCCCTTTGCCCTACCCATTCGCGCATCTTCAAACGAATAATCCGACGCCGAATAAGAGGTGCCATAATTCTCAGAAGCTGCGGATTGACCTCCTGAGAATCCACTGGACATTGCCTCACCGGGATCGGTTGGATATGTTTGATCCGATTGTGAAACACTGTATGATGGAGGAATAGGGTCTTCTCCCGGTATGAATTGACCAGCCCCCGCATCTAATTCAGTAGCAGTAGCACCTGCTATACCACTGTCGGGATCAGAGTCAGCAGCATCGGTGCGTAGACGACCTCGTTCCTCTTCAGTTTTAATAAACTGTTCTCTACTTTTTTCGGAAATGCCTAGTAATTGTTCTGCAATACTCTGACGTTGTTGTTGCGTAAGATTTGCTGGTAATGTGCCCGACAAAGTGTATCCACCAAACAATCCCGGCGATACTCCGATTACTTGACCGCCTAATGTTCCGAGTGCGTAACCCTTTGTCTGTGAATCAGCCATGCGCCCGATACGCATCAAGTTTCTTCGATTTATAGCTTGTCCAAGACCAGCAGCAGCAGATATTGAAGCAGGCAAAGCAAATGAAATGTCTTGGAGGTAGTCCGGTTCTACTCTTCCTGTAAGTTCATTGTATTTGTATGTTCCAAAACCAAAACTTTCTTTTAACAAGTTAGTTGCATAGTTTGCCGACAACTCAAACTCTGCATCAAAAATAGAGCCGGGAACATCTTCGGGACGATCTGTTCCCCTGACAAACGGACGTACAGTTAGGTCAAGAGGACCAGCTTGCTTGATAGTATATCCTCTTCCCGTAGGTCCGTCATCATCATCTCCGTATTGCGTAGCGTAGTCTTGAATTGCATCATCAGATACTTCGTCAACTCTACGAACGGGATACAAATCCTGTTGAACAAACGGGGAGGGTCCGGGACGACTGGCTCTAGCCGACGGAGTTTGCACACTCGGACGAGTTACTTGACGAGTAACTGCAAGAGCCGCTGGTCCCTGAAGTATTGATGTAACAAACGTGTTAGTCATCTTTTGCCGTTATTGCTGCCTCGTAGTCAGCCTTCAAGCCCTTGATCTGTTCCAGTGAAGTTATCCTCCCCTGCAGCCGGAACACTTCCAGTTCCGATTGTGCCACCACCAACGCCCGAAGCGTCATCTGGATTTGCTCCCGGAGGTACTCCTCCAAGCTGTCCCATGCCTCCTTGTGGGTCACCAACTGGCTGACCTTGCTGGCTTGCTTCTTGTTGAGCATTGGCTAATCCCTTTAACATTTCTGCGAATATTTGTGCTTCGTTTACATCGTTTACGAGGCTGTCTGGGTCAATGTCCTGTGCGATAGCGAGTTCACGCATGAGATTCGGAATCTTGATGAATGGTGCCAGCATCGGATTTGATACAGTTTGCAGCAGCGTGGTGAGACGCTGACTGCGTACTTCTTTTTGCATGACGGCTGCTACACCGCGAGGTTTAATTTCAAGGTCACCCTCAATGTCAGGCGTATCTTCATTAAACTGCATATTCCATTGAAAGTACGCTTCACCGAGCGGCTTGAGAAGACTGTCGTCAATATTCTTGATTACCGTTTTAAGAGATAAACTTGCGCCACCAAGCAGCATAGACAAGCCAGACGCTGTGCGTCCCGTGCCCGAAACTCCTGTTTGACCGTGCATGATAGACGGAAGACCCGTCTCCTCGTCCGCAAGTTGACGGCTGATCTGGTACATCTGGATGTTCTCAGGTGCCGTATTCGGGAACTTGAGGCCGTTAATTGCAGTGCCCGTAACGCCTGACTGACGACGGAATATCTTGCCGGGGAAAATGTCCATGTTCTGTCCCGGCACAAGACTCGCCTCATCCACGTCAAATACAAGATTACCTGCGAGTGCGAGGTTGTCAATTGCCATACGAACGTGACCGTTCATCAGCATCTGTGCGTCTTCCATGTTCTCTGCTACGCCAACGCCCCAAATCTGATAGGGGTTGATTTCATACGGGAACACTTGATAGGGAATGCGGGCAGGTGTGAACGGGTTCAGAACGCAGCGCAGCACCATCGTGCCACACACCCAGACGTTGACCTGCACTTGATCAAACTCGTCCATCTTATCCGCGATGTCGAGTCCGGATTCTTCTGCCATCTTGCCATCAATGACGCCCCAATACTCTAAAACTTCATAACGATTATTAGTGTAGTAGGGTTCGGTCTCGTCTTCGCGAATCGTGTCTTCGTAGTATTTGTCTTCGTAGTTTGGGCCTTTTGCAAGACACTCTTCGATTGCATCCTTATAAAAATATGGCTGTGCAATCAGACCACGAAACTGCTGTCGATTCATGCGATGTCGTTGAATCACATACTCGCAATCATCTACCGTAGTCGCGGAGGGATCGGGATGAAAATCCCACGCAGAGACATACTCAATCCGAGGAACTATCTTTTCGTAAGGAGAATACACTCGACCTTCGGGGCCACTCTCCCACTTGTGAATACGTTTGTAGTGATTAAACGGTCCTTTTACGACACCAGTTCCCAGAAGAGCAGACTCGAAAATAGAAGATCGAAGAACGTTGACAGCACTTGTGTCCAGAAGTTGATCATGGATTTGTTTCTCCATGTTGAGTGCAGCCTTTTGGGCTGGACTAATTTGTGGCTCACCCATGAGCGATGGTCCGGGTGCTATGGGCATATCTGCATAGCGGCTTTCTAAGCCCCCTAGAAAGTCCATAGCGGGAGTTGCTTGGGTAGCCCCCATAGGTAGTTCTCTACCGTCTCCAGCAAAGCCGTACGGGTCAGGAACGATATCGTCAGCAGGAGTCTGCAAATGAGCAAACTGTGCAATGCCTTCCGGCACAGGAGTAGGCTCAACAACCATCGGAAACTTTTTGTTGGCAAACAGAATATCTACGATCTGACCGTATGCTGCCAGCACCTTAGTTTTGGTGATCTTGATAAACACCTTTGACCGCTCAGAGTCACGATACTGTGTGGTCGAGTCGTAAATGCCACGGAAGTTCTTGTATGCTTGCAGCCATCGCTGTTCATACGAGTACCTTCCGTTCTCTGAATCTTCAAACTTACGCTTTACATACGCCGCTAGGCCCGGAAGTTGTTCTTCCGGATTCATAAGCGGAACTGCTGTATCGTCAGCCGGTTCCAAAAAGTTGTCAGCCATAGTGACTTACCTCTTAGTAGTCGCGTTCTTCAGCCATCTTAAACAGCGAAGGATCAACTGCACCCTTGGTCATCTGCTTCGGCATGTCTTCGGTCAGAACACCAGTCTGAGCGCGAGTATCGAATTCCAGACCTTCACGGTACAGTTTGTCTGCGCCCATCTGATCGTCTACGGATACTTTATCCGAGTTCATGATGTACGCTTCACCCATGTTTAGATTTTGCATTACTATCTCCCTGTGGGTTGGGGTTGTTAGCGGACTATACCGCCATAAAGAAATGATTGAGCTAGCGGAGTTTCTTCACCTCGCATTGCGGCTGTTCGTGCTTCGTTACGTCTCTGTGCAAACCCTTGTGCGGCCATCGGAGGCGCAGACGGAACGGGATCAGGTATCTTAACAGGGGCTGGCAACGGTTCCGTCTGTTCTGATCTCTGTACATTTGCAGTTACTTCGGGTATTTCTGCAGCCGCACGATCAACGGGTCGAGGAGAGAAGGGATCAGCTACAGCCGGTTGCGGCGGCAGGATTGACGCAGGAGAAAGAAAATCTGCTGTGGTCTTTGCTGCTCCTATGGCGGTAGCGGCTGTAGGCGGCATTCCCATCTGCATCATTTGTTCGCGAGTAGATGCGCCTTCCTGTACAGACCCAACAGCCCCTGCTGTCTCTAAACCTGCTTCAATTAATTTTCCAGCTTTAGCAACGCCCGGAAGATTACCAATAACTCCAGCAGCGGTAGCAAGCCCACCGACAATCACACCCTTGTACTTATCGATGTTACGCATCAAGAAGTCCATGTTGCCGGATAACTTCTGTTCTTTGTTTTGTTTTTCTAAATCTTTTCTAGTCTGCTGGGCCTTTGCTCTTCCTTCGGCAGCGGCTTCCGCCATCTCTCCTGCATCAATGTCTGCTTGTAGAGAGGCTTTCACAGCTTCGGATTGTACTTGTTGATTAATTGCAGCAGTGGTTTCCGGATCAACGCCAGCTAATCTCGTCCCCATCACATCGCCTTCTTCTGGCAAAGCAGCGTAAATAGAGGGAGAAATAGCGTCTTCGTAACCTACTTGTTCTATTAATTCTTTAGTAGCCGTCAGTTTTTTTGTTTTGTCTGAAATTATCGGTTGATTGTACACGGGCTGATCAGCATCATCAACACCAATCCGAACAGCCAGCGCATCATTAAGAAACTGGGCTGGAGACGATGTATTCGATCCTGCAGCGTACAGGGACAGAAGGCCACCGTGGAGTCTGTTAACATCTTTTCGACGTGCGCCACTAGCAGCGTACTTTTCCGATACACTTTTAGGGGCACGAAGAGTGGCAACTTTACGAAGTTCCGTACTAACGTCTAAAGAAGACAGGTAGGTTTCGTTGAAATGTCGATAATCGTAAAGAGTTACCCCGGTGGTGTGAGTGCCTTTTGCCTTACTCTTTTTAGTAAGATAATCGGATGGAAAACTCTTTTTTAGTTGAGCGTTAATTATCTTAGCGTTAGCTTCGGGGTCTGCAAACAACAAGCCTTCGGTTCTACCACCCAGATAATCTTTTATAACGTCCAGTTGAGGAGAAGAGAAGATGCCTGTTTTATCTACTGTTTCTCCTGCGCCCTTAATTTCTACATCAAACAGAACGCCGGTCCTAAAATCGATATCTTCAACTCTGACATCCTTTAGGTCTGCTGCACGATAGCCCCCCGTTATCGATAACAAAAATTGTGCGGCGGCTTCTTTTTGTCCAGCGGCTTGTAACTCCATGACAACTCTCTTTGTACGGGTAAAAAAGTCGTCCGGATATCCTTTTACTTTTTGCTGGGTAGCTTCAATAGGAAAAAGTTCTTTTGCTCTTTCGGGACTTAATTCTCTCTTTAAAGTGTTGCTGCCCCATGCTTTTCCGTGACCTGCATCTTCAAAAATACCAGAAATAAATTTTGAGGCTTCATTCGCTTGATTTTTTCCAAGTTCAGCGTAGGCGTCACCCGTCATTGCGTTTACAAATATTACTTTACCTTCGTCCGAAGCAAGTTGCTCGACAGTCATGTCGAGAATACCAGCCTTATCAAAGAAACGAAGTGCGTTGTTTATCTTACCTTGACCAGCACCCTCTTTGTAATCGTCGAGAGAACGGTTGGTAATCACATCTCGTAGAGTAGACGAGTTGATACTTTTCTGGCGACTTGCACCGCCAGCACGTAGACTTTCTTCAAATGCTTCGTTAAACTTTGCCATCAGTAACCGAATGTCTCATCTTGAACTTGGTACACTTGACTCTTGATTGCACCGAGTTGTTTGTGTATTGATGTGTATCCGCTCATGCGTGTCATCATCATGTAGCGGAGGGCATCGTATGCGTGATCTTCAGCCTTCGTATCTACGTCTTCACTGTTGGACTTAGAAAGCGGGATGCCAGCCAGTTGCTTAATTATGTTTTGGCAACTGGAGAAGATGCGTAGTCGAGGTTCTTCTGTGTAGGGGTCGTTAGCAAGGCGGCGATGTATCTCCATCTTGCCCTGTATGCGATTACGATCAGAGGGTGTCCAGCGGACTCCTGCTCTCATCATTGTCTCGGCAATAGACGGGCCGAATCCTGTCTTGTTCCAGCACGACGAGTCCAACACGGTGTAGTGGGGTGTTGGATCAAGTTGTTCTGCTTCCATTATTTTATCAGCTAACTCTTCTGCTGTCAAGTGTTTAGCATATAGTTCGCGATAAACCCAGATATTATTATCCCAGTCAATAGCCCCCCACAGAACGCACGAAGGACTAGCGTAGCCGTAGTCCGCCGCCCGTATACGGGGCCAATTGGTAGGTAACTCGAAATGTTCGACAACGTGCCGACTCCTTGCAAACTCGGGGAAGGCCGCTCCCTCCGCCACGTCCCAATCCCCTTCAAGAAGTCTCTTCCGCTCGACCTCTGGGAGCGACCTGAGCATAGCCTCATACTGGCCGTCTGCCATCAGGTAGGGATTGTCGGTGAGCCGTGCCGGTACAAACTTGCGGTAGAACAGCGGCTCCCCTGCCTTCTCATGACCGTTAGGCCAAAGGTAAGGCTTCTTTGTCTCTATGTCAAACGCAGCAAAAGGCTTGTTTGGTTCCACATCTTCAATGTATGTTTTCTTGACCCACCAACCACCCACTCCTCCGGGGTTGGCTGTGCAGCGCATGTACAGGTGTTGCTGGAGTTCAGAATCAGTAGTGCGAAGGCGAGAACGCAGGTAATCCCAGACATAGGGCGTAGGATACTGAGTAATCTCATCTATGCCGATCCAGTTAAATGCCTGACCCTGAAAGCGGGTAACGTCCTTGTCTTTGTCAAGATAGGTGAACCAGATCGTTGCACCGGACGGAAAAACCCATGTAGACTTAGATTCGCGAAACTTTGCACCCGGAAAGGCTTTGGGGTATAGTTGGCGTGACTTATCGATCAGTTCAGTCAGTTCATCCAGTGTACGACGGAGAAGAAGACCACGATGATTAGAATTGTGACAGTAACGTAGCGGATCAGCAAGAAGTGCAAAACTCTTTCCACCACCGGCAGCACCGCCGTAGAGTACGTCTCGTTCACCCGCTGATAGAAAGTCTGTTTGAGGGCCGTCATTCGGTTGGAAAACGACTTCGCTTTCTCCGACAAGGTCTGATACTGCATCTGGCAGATCAGCCAAATCCCCAAGATCGATTGTGGCAGAAGCGTTCCCGACAAGAGCTTTTTCAACTTTTGTTGTAGTCTGTTCGAGTTTTCTGGCATAGCGTCGTTTGTCCTCTGCGGCTTTGCTTGACTTTGCTGCACGTTTCTTGGCTGCGTTGACTCGCTTTGTTGCTGCGCGTCGGGCACGTTCCCTCGTGGAGAGGTTGTACGTGGCCTTTGGTGCGTTAGGGTCTTTTTTGGGTCTACCGCGCTTTTTCGGCGCTAGTTGCTGCTGATCGTCCACGACAGACTTTACCCCCTTGTCCCTTAAAATACTCACCGTAACCTAGTCGAGTCATAGTTTCACGAAGAAACTTCATGCCTTCGACCTCATCCATCTCTCGTTTAGACGCTTCACGGACTACTTTATCGCGTGCTTGTTCAAACGGGATCAGATTTCCTTCCCGATCTATGACGCCATACTCCTCTCGGAGTTTCATATTCCCTATGGTACGGCTTCCCGTCTTGCCTATTTGCGGTTTAGCCATCAATGACTACCTCATTCTTGGGTGGCAGCAGCACAACGCCGTGAACAGCCGTCACATTGTGGTTATGTGTCTCTTGTTTTGCAACTCCTACGCGGTTAAGCAACGATTCAGCGGCTCGTAGACGCAATTCGTCGCCTCGTTCGGGGGCGGGATTGTCAATTGTGGAGACAACTCGGTTCGCAGCCTTGATAGCGTTGACCGAAAGTATGTTTTTTGTGCGATCAATGATCTCATCTGCCAGTGTTTGCTTGAGCCACTGGGCAGAACCACGGGAATAACCCGCATCTACGGCAGCTTGGGTTACATTTCCACCGTTTTCAAACAAAAGTTCAAGAAATTGACTCTGTTGAGGGGTAAGTACCCGCTCTTTTCGCTGTTGTGGGAGCAGATTCATTGTTTTTTTATGTAAAAAAGAGGGTGTGGGCGTTTCAATCAGCCTTATTCACCGTGGTTACAGGCGTAATTGCACAAATGTGTGGGAATATACCGTGTATGAAACGGCCCACGGTACAATACTAGTGTCGATAACTATGATTGTCAACAAAAAAATAATTTTACTTGACAAATTCGATATACGTATGTAGACTGGGTCTAAGACCCGCCGGGATATATCCCCATATCCGTACGTAGGGGGTCATGCTGACAGTCCCGCTGGGTAATACAGTGGGTCATGCTCACATATCCATATGGATAACTCAAAATCCACAAATTGATGGCGACATTGCATACAAGTCCCGGTACACCCCCGGTGGCCCTAGCGACCGGTTGTCGGGAAAACTCTCGGCAAGGGTGTCATCCCTTCCCTGTGGTAGGTCGAGAGCCGGGGACCGCCAAAAAGCCCCGGCATGATGTCCCGCAATGCGCCCGTTTCTCAAACTCTGACTAACATTTTTCCATATCGTTAACCGCCCGGGCTGTCTTTCGGTGTCAAAAAGCGCAGCATATCCCGAACAACAAGCCCGCCGATTTATCCCGCCAGATCAAACCGCAAACCTATATTGCGGGTCATGGTCACAAAAAAACCCCCAGCACTAGGCCGGGGGCAAGTTAAGGGAGGAAGCCGCCTATTAGCCCCGGCGGCAGGGTATCGGGTTAGCCGTAGCTTACTGCCTTGCCGTCGACAAGCTCGACGTTTTCAAAACGGTTCAAACCTACCTCATAACCGGCGTAGGTCCGAGCGGCGTTCAGGATGTCAGGAAAATTTTCCTGCAGGATGCGGAGGTGCCGGTCGTCCATCATAGCGATTGAGCTATGGAGATTCTCAACAGCGTATTTCAGGGAATTGCGGCGGGTGTCTGCCATGCCGGATTGGTCAAGGGCGTCTTTGAAGTTGGTAACTGCAGTCATGTCATTTACTCCTGTCTGAGACGTTGGAGCGGGCCAACAGCGGCCCGCCCTCACAATGTTGCAAAACTAGCTTGCCTTTGCAAGCCGGTAAATATTCCGATAACCGCCCTTCAGATTGCCGGTGTTCCGGATTTCAAGCTGATATCCCGCTTTCTGGATGCCGCACAGATAATGATAGACGGACTCCTTCTTGATGCCGAGATGCCCCGCCAGTGTCGGCACGGCGTAAAATGTGCCCTCGGACAAGCGGGCAATAAGCCGCCGGTGGGTCTCGCAAAGACCAGCAGCCCGAGCCGGTGCCACCAGTTCGTTATAGGTCACCGGTTGCGCCCCAGTTTCTTGCAGCGGTTCGCCGTGCATGTCAGTCATCGGAAAGAGTGCCTCAGGCTTCGCCACTGGCTTCGGTGGGAACGCGTCGACGAAACGTGCCGCAATGCGTGACCGTTCATCGGCCCGAATATACGCCTCGAAATCGTCGGCAAGCTTCTTGAAGCCGTCAATGAGGTGCGGTGGAAAGTTAGTCGTTGTGTTGTCGTTAGTCATTGTTCTGCCTTTCGTTAAAGGATGCTGGAAATGATGATGATCAATAGGAAGATCCAACAAAGCTTCCAGATCATAGTTATGAATTCCTCCATCTATTGCGCCAAGCCCTCAAGGTATCGCCACTGCGGCCCCTCGACGATGGCCCGAACCTGATCGTTCCGGGTGTAGCGTTTCCGCTCGGCCCGTCCCCGATCCCGAGCATCTGGCAAATGCGTGGCCCAATGCGTCAGGGCGTTATACCCAGCCCAGAGCGTGTGACCCAGTTCCCGGCGTTCTTCTTCGAACCTCTCCAGTAGCCAGTTCAAGCGACGTTCATTCACCGACAAGCGTTCGTCCGCTTCCGCCGCCTTCGTGTTCTTGTGGCAGATCGTGGCTTTAAGAATGCCGGCAAACTCGCGTGGCGAAAGCTCGGCATTGCGCCAGCGGTCCATCGTCTCGCGTTGGCCCTGCCACATCTCAAGCCCCATCGTCGCCTTCGCGATCATCGCCTCGGGTGACACCGCGCCGCGATGCACCTTCCGCTGGTGATATGCCTTCTCGCCGCCGAATACCAAAGTATTCCGGCACAAGTCACGATAGGCACCCGAGAAGATTTGCAAGGCCCACGACATGTCGACGCTGTTGAACATGTCCATTCGGCAGCGCACCTTGTCTTCCTTGCCGCCCCGCGTCGTCGACAGGTCTTGCAAGTCGTGGAAGTAGATAGTCCGGTGAACCCGTGCCCCCTGTTCATAGATGCGGTCCACCACCTCGACGTTACCGAGCGGCAGGTCGGAAGTGGCAAGCTGTTGGGCTTGCGCCTTGAAGAGGCCGTCGTGCGGCACTAGGGCGTACGATTTGCCGACAGGGCGGACGTTGAGCAGCCCGCCGGTCGCCGTGTTTTGCAGGGCGTGGAAATCATCCAAGCGCTGCGGCTCGACAATATCATCCGCTGTTGTGGTCAAAGCTTCGATAGGCACCCGTCGGATTTTGCCGTACTTCTCATACAGCGAGACGTCGTCAATGTTCCGGTGAGTAACCCAGATGTCCCCGCCCCGTGCTTTCGCCTTCGCGGCGGCGGTCTCTTCGAACGGTACTAAATCAAGCATAGCTTGTTTCCTTTCGTGTTGTGGCTGGCAAGAGCGCCAGCCCTCGAATCATGGCACAATTAACGCGCCGGTTGAACCACGGAGCCGGGAAAAGTTGTCGCAGCCCCGGCAACAGTGATCGGCTGGCCCCATCGTCTCGCCGCCGATCCGATCAGCCCGACAGTCCCGCCCCCGAACAATGGCGCAGGAAACCCCCAACCGATCCCCGAAAAAAAGAGGTTTAGCCCTGACAATATCTGAAGTCTTGGCTGACATTATTTGATGCCGTGCCGGTCGCGCCATACGCGCCAAGTGATTGCTTGTAGCTGGTAGGGCATGAGGCCGAGCCGTTCCGCTGCCGCCTCGTATGCAGCCTGCAAAGCGCGGTATTCGCGGACGCCAATGTTTGTCCGGTCGTCAGTGAGACCGACGCGCTCCCCATAGG
>VTLG01004793.1_pt1 | contig 13708 bp, 23 predicted proteins | sample 4694571 | NCBI WGS metagenome assembly VTLG01 (sample SAMN12604809, study PRJNA352737) | marine metagenome | biome: ENVO:00000447; feature: ENVO:00000209|ENVO:00000569|ENVO:01000036; material: ENVO:00002151; isolation source: viral sequences binned using virsorter ...
GTATTTCCTGATCGGCAGATTCAATATCGGGAAACCCATTTTCTGCTGCGGTTTCAATATCAATGTTGAATATTCTGATCTTGCTGCTGTCAAATTTAACTTGATCTTCTGGATGTTGTTCTGCAATATACTGGTATAAAAATCTTGTGTTTCCATGTATCTCAAAATCAGGGACTTCTTTATATCCTTTTACAAATTCTCTTGCTTCTGTTATAGATTCAAATCTATGTGGTTGTACAGATTGTCCTTCTAATGTTTTCCATTTTGAGTATTGCTTAGTGGGCAAAAACAGCGTAGGATTAAAAGGAATCCTATCGCTGTATCTCTCACCATTATTATATCCTCTCACTAGGAGGCGATTACCCGCTTGTTCAACATTAGTGTAAAACTTCATTCCATACTTTTAATATATTGAGCAAGTAAAGACTTACTCGGATTCACAAGTGTTGTAATGTCAGATGATCTAACTGCAATCTCTCTATCATCACAATACGGAGGCCATTGTTCCAGACTTCCATCTGATTGTATCATAAAAGGTTCTTTCATCAAACAATCAGGATCGCCTGGTAACAATTCTTGACCTTCTAATTCTTCAACTTGAGCAACGATCCACTCGTTACTTAGTTTCAGTAGGTTTGCTGTTATCTCCATTTGTTTGCTCCCAGAAAATTTGTTCATCGGTTAATCCTACCTCTTTTAGTCTAGTAGCATAGTTATCAACAATGTTATTGTCAGGATAAACAACACTAATAATATGCTCACCGCTAATTCTGTGATCTTCTATTGGAGAGAAAGGACACCATCTACCATAATTTATAGGCACTGTTCCATCTTCATTTTGTTCGCCAATTGTGAGTAGATATGGATACACCATTCTATATCCTACTACTTTCTTTTCATCACTATCATCTTTTATATCTCCAAACATACAGAGAACACGTTCTGCAGTTGTAAGAGTTACAATTCTAATATTGTGATTTGTTTTCAATGGTGGTTGTTCCACTACATTTGCTTGTGTCATAATACCTCTGGTTGAATAGATTCAATTTCTTTTTTCTCTTGTATTTTGCGTTCATACGCATCTTGTAAACCAGGTTCTGGATTACTAATTGTCATTACCATATCATATGGTATTTTATATTGCCAGTCAGATGAATATGGATTCCATTTAGAAAATCTAACTTGGTATTCCATACCTTGTTGTTCTGCCAAATACTGTGGTGTTGCTCCATCCATACTTAAAATGTATGGGTCTTCCATGAGAAGACAAACACCTCTCTTCTTGTCCTCTTCTCCCTCAAAAATTTCCTTGAGTTCAGAGATGACACGATCACCAGTTTTAAGTGTAACTACAGATATTGCCATAATTGTGCTAGGTTAATTCTATTATAACATAAAAAAGAAGGGAGTCAAGTGACTCCCTTTTTAAATTTTTGATTAGTTTTCTTATAAGGTTGACTAGGTAATTTTTTATGTCGTTTCAAATGAGATTTAACTTCTTTCAAAAATTTAAGATGTTTTTTCACATCCATACTTTTTTCTTTTGTTTTTCTGGTAACTCTTTTACCAGTATCACAGTAAGTAATCCATTATTAAATTCTACTTTTTCAATTTCTACATCATCTCCTAGTTGCCAGTTGCGTGAGAATGATCTAGTAGATATACCTTTGTGTGAATAAGTTCTATCATCTTTTGTCTTCTTAGCAGAAACAGTTAGACAGTTGCGTTCTGTTGTTACAGAAAGTTCCTCTTTAGAAAATCCTGCAAGTGCGACTTCCAAAATGGTTCTAGAATCAGATCCATTATAGATGTTGTAAGGAGGATAGTTTGTTCCTGATCCTGCAAAAGTTTCAAGTCTGTTGAGTGTTTCATCTAATCCGAGTGTAAAAGGAGCAAAGTTCTCCCATGTATAGTTTACCATTGTGCCCTCCGTAAAGCGACGTATATTACTGTGACCCTTTCGGCATCACAATACTATTTTATAATGAATTGCTTAGAATGTGAGTACGGTTTGTGCTACCTGTACTAAAATATTTATTGAATTACCAAGAGTCTATACTGTTAACCCAATCAGATTTTAGTAATGACTCTACCTTTGTACAGATATAGTCATCGTTACCTACACCTTTACCACCTTGTTGAACATTGAATAAAGAGTTATCAGATGACAAATTATTATTAAAGTCTTCTTTAGAGAACCATACTACTCGTAGATCATCTTCGTTTTTATTGACTCCTACAAATACAAGTCTCTCCCAATCTTTACCAGAAGAAACATGGTTAATGATAAACTTATCATCTATCACTCCACCTTTTGATCTGTTTCTAGTTGCAAGAGAAAATTTGATTTCTGTTAGAAGGTCATCAACGACTCTATCGTGTCCTGCTGTTGATGTCTTTGCTCTCTTTACTTCGTGTCCTAAGTGTTCAAGATACTTAGTTGTGAACCTCTCACCAAACTCTCCTTTCTGTTTAGGTGACATATAAACGTAACCTTCAAAAGGTGTTGACTTCCAAGGATCTTCTAGATTCTGCTCAATGTAATTCTGTAATGAACCATCGGCAAACATTTCATTAAACATGATGTTTTAGCGACTTACTACTTTAGTATAACAAGTCAACTAAAAGTTGTCAACTATTCTTCTATGTCAAAATGCCATTTAATATGTTTGATGTAATCAAATGTGCATGACATATCTGCATCACAACTCAGATCATATTTCCTGTCACATAAAAAATTTCTTAACTCTTGAACAGAATTAAACTTACCTTGATGTCTCTCATTTTCGTCATAAAGATGATACTTCATTAGTCAGATTCTTGTTTCTTTCTTCCAATATTATACTTGGATTCAAGTCGCCATTCGTTCTTTTCTTTAAAACTTAACACTTTGATTTGATTCAAAGGTGCAAGATCTGCTATCTTCTCTTTACTTTCTTCTACTATTGATACTAATCCCCAGTCTAATAACAACTGTACTATTCTATTTCTTCTCTGTAGATCGTTTATAGAAAGATTTGTATTCTTTCCATCTAATGCAAATAATTCTTTAAAGTGTACTATAAAATACTTACCCTGTTTGTGTAGAATATGACAGGATTGATAAATTTTTTTCTCTTTGCGTGACGCTACACCTATCCTTGTTAATGTTTCTCTCACCTTTAGAAAGTCATCTGGTTCACCTAGAGTTACCTCTACCATGTCAGATTGCTTCCATTTTATATCAGTGTCACCGTTCATTTTTACCACCTTTGCTCAATGATTTTTTAATATAATCTAGTTGATTCTTGGTGAGAATTCTGAGTGCTTGGAGTGCCTTATCGTCATTATAACCATAATACTCCTTAACTATATCAAGATAATCAATAGAATCTTTTCTAGTCCAAGGAGAAAATCTCTTCCTTGGCTTCACACTATTTAGTAAAAAATCATATTGCATCTTGTTTGGTAAGTGAGGATTTTTGTTCATCTCATTAGCAAACAAGACAGTATCAGTGAAGGAACTAAGACATCTATTTACTACAAATGCAGGATACTTTTTTTCTGCATCTGTATCACATGTACAAATACTCTTCTTTGATTGGTTGATGCTGTATAGATAGTCTTTCAGTTGGTACATTGTTCCAGTGTCGGATTACTCCGCTAATAATAAAGCAATTAGTGATGAGGTAACTGACAAATATAATAGTCCGTACCACAACAACGTAATTGTCATACTCTTTTGTTCTGTCGTCTGAGAATGATCCGAGTGCATACTTCCATATCTCCCACAGTTTAGTCATTATTTAAAACCTTTATTAGATTTTGGTATGTCTAAGACTTCTATCCTAGCATCAAAACCAAACATATTGCAATGATTCCACCACCACTCTTGAACTTCATTCCAAGATTTTACAATAAAAGTAGCATAGTGTTTAGAAACTATTTTGTAATGATGACGATCATATAGTTTATCACTTGTCTGTGCAAACCATTGTGGATCATCTTTCTCAATTAACTTAGTCATCATGATCATCCCATGGATCTGAGAGACCTTCGTTAGCAAAGAATCCTTTATAGATTCCATACCCTGCTAATAATATTGTAATCACTGCTATGGATATAGCAAATGTAAAGTTAGGATTTAATGTTAAATGTGGTATGAGTGTCTCATTACATTTAGCAATCTTTTCTGGATTATTCCAAGTGCCAGGTAAAGTATATACTGGTGGACATGCACTAAACAAAAAGTTTTTTGCAAGTTGTAATTCAAAAACTGAAGTCATAATTTATAGTACCCAATCTGGTTTGCGTGATGGGTCACGAAGATAGTTGGTAGCAACCCAAGGTTTAGATGCAACATAGCGTTTGTATGCAGTGAAGATGTCAATACTTGTATCATATTTGAACTCATCAGGACCTGCAAATGTAAATGATGATGGTAAGTATGGACTAGGTGCAGAAGGTATAATAGTTGTTGCTTCTATCAATGTTTTTTCGCAACTGTGTGTCTTGCCATAGCGATGCTCGTACTCATTACAAAGAGCAAGACCATGTGCAAGTAACCACCATGTATTTTCTAGGCAAGAGTTTGCCCATATGGTACATGGATGATTACGAAATGCACCTTTCTCTGTCTTGTATGCTTGACCATCAAGACGATGTAGGTCACCGTAACTATGACCCCACTTGTCAGAACATACAATAGAAAGCATCTGACAGGTTTCTAGAGGCATCTTGACAACATGTTTGTCAGGTAGATGTCTAGCAGATATAGTTGGTGATGGATCTGTTACAAAGATATTCATAATTTTGCTGTCACACTTACTATTCTAGCGTTAGGATTCCTAGCGATAGCAACTTGACGAGCATCATCGTAATCTTTTGCAACAACTTCTTCCTTGAAGACAGTTCCTGCTTTATAGAGAGTCACTTGGCAAATCATAATTTAATAAAACTAATTCTTTTCTTGATGCTTGTTCTGTATTATAGCATCCCACAGACCTCATTGTATAGGTGTGTGCGAATTCCGAGACTGACCATTCTTTAAATCTATCCTTTACAATCTGATCTGAATTATAAGATATTAACATAGGTGATGTATGATGATCACATTGTTTAGCAAAGTCATCATGATCAAATCTCTTATGCATATCACCTGATTTTCCATATAGATTATCTTTGATATCATATGGTGGATCTAGATATAAAAATACATCTTTATCATCAGTTAGTAATTCTTCGTATGAAAGATTTGTTATAGTCCATCTCTCTATCATATGTGAGTACTCAATAAGTTTATTGATTCCATTAATAGAAAAATTTGAATCTGATGCCTGTGCTGAGAATGATGATGATTCTGTAAGACCACTGAAACTACATTTGTTTACAACATAGAATGCAACTGCACGTTCAACATCAGATATATCTTTGTTGTTGATTGCTTCTTTCATAGCATCAAACAAACATCGTGCTGCATCTTGATTACAGTATACAGATTTTAAATCATATAATGTTTCATAGAGTTCATCTACGTCATGTTGTAATACACACCAGAAGTTGTACAATGGTTCATACAAATCATTTACCCATATATCCATCAAAGGATATCTTTTAGACATCTCTAATGCTACAGAACCTCCACCTAAGAATGGTTCACGATACTGTTTGATCTTAGTTAGATTAGGAGCAAACTGAAATATCTTAGTCAATGCTCTAGACTTACCGCCAGGATATCTAAGTGGTGTTTTGTATGATTTTAAACTTTTTACTTTTGGTGTAATCATTTGAATTCACAACTCATCATAACTTCTGTTAGACATGCTAACAAATTTATCTCTTGGTCAGGAACAATAGGAATACTGTTCATATATTTTGCAATGATTAAAACTGCTTCTGGTATAGAGGATGGTTTCAATACATCATATAAACTGTCATATATCTTACGCATGACCATAGTAGGATCATTGTCCATATGTTGTACAACCCAGTTCTTAACAACAGAAAAATGTTTTGACTTCAATGCTTTTAGTAATGTGTCTAAATTTACATCAGCAACATCTACAAGAATAGCAGAGTCAATATTTCCTGTGGCAGCATAGCGTTGACATTCATTAATCAATCGTCTCCAATCAGGATAATATCTCTTGATTAATTTTGCGATAACTTTTTGTTCATACTTTACTTTTTCAGAAGCAAGTATTTGCATCAATCTTTGGAAGAATGATGCCTGTAACTTTTGTGATTCGTCAGGTTTGATTCTAAAATCAACAACTGTACATCTAGAATGTAATGGTTCAATAATCTTATTGATAAAATTACATGTGAATATAAAACGACAGTTGTTATGAAACTCTTCTACAGCAGTTCTCAATGACAGTTGTACATCATTAGTGGTGTTATCTGCTTCGTCAATAATGACTACCTTATGTGCAGCACCTGATGTTAAAGACACAGTTGTTGCAAACTGACGAACTCTATTCCTAACAGTATCTAAAAATCTACCTTCATCAGATCCATTGATAATAATATAAGATGCACCTATCTCTTCACATAATGCTTTTGCAATAGTAGTCTTACCTACTCCTGCTGTGCCACTAAGTAAAAGATTTGGTATCTCTCCTTGATTAACAAATCCTTTGAACACATTTATTGTAGTATCAGGAAGAATACAATCACTGACTTTTTTAGGACGATACTTTTCTACCCATAAGAAGTCTTTCATTTATGGTTCCAAAGCAATGTAGTATGTCAAATCAATATTCTGATGTACCCACTCAGATATCAAACCTTTAGAAACTTTGACTTTATAGTCACCAGACATGATACGAAGATTTTCTATCTTAACATCTAATGAATATGTACCAGTAGTAGTTCCTTTTAATGTAAGGTCATATGTATTACTGGTGTCATTCTCTTTGTCTCTCAGTACAAGTTTGATTTTATCCTCACCTTCAATTGCTACGAATGTAAGGTCAGGTAAACTGTATACAGCAGATGCTTTCTGTAAAGAATACAGATCCTCTCCAGACAAAGTAAATTCTAAGTCACTACCAGGAAATTTTACATTCTTCTCAGGTGCACTCTTCAATGTAATCTCAGGATCTGAGAAATAATACTTGGCAGAGTTACGACCACCTTTTATGTTTACAAAATCTTTACTTGTAAATTCTAGTTGTGGGTCATTGAATAAAGAAAGACCACCCAAGAACTGACTCAAGTCATATATTGCAAAGTCTGTAGGGAAGAACTCTTCTCCTGTAAATTTTGCAAGAATGTTTTCTGCATTGCTAATTGTTCTAACTGTAGAACCCTCTCTGAATACAATGGATGAATTGATACTAGAGAAATTCTTTAGAACATCAAGTGTATTTTTAGATAAAGAAACTTTACTCATGATGTAGATTTGTTATAAAAATGTAAAAGTAATACTGCATAGTGAACAACTTTGAAGATGTCTTTCTTTGCTGTACCCTTCTTGTCATAGCGTGAAGCATATTTTAGTATGTTAGACCTACAGAATGCTTCTGCATCACCGATAGCATCAATAAGATCAAGGGTTTGAAACCCATCACTTTGACTATAGTGTGCACCATAGGTATTGGAGATGTAGTCAGAGATCTCATCAAGAATCTCTTGCTCATTGTATTTCAATTCTCACTCCATACATGATCTATGTCACTATGATAACATTGAAATTCATTTCCGTCAAGGTCAACAACATTTATTTTATGTGTTGGTTTCCACTCCTCTCCACCATCTCCAATAATACGAACACTCCTACCGTCCTTAAGACGGAGGATGTGTCCGAGGTATCCATCAAACGGTTTGGTCATCTTCCTCTTTGTTTAGATCAACTCCTGCATCTATCTTATCATATAATTCAATAAATGATTGCTTTGTCTCGTCATCAAAACGATTGGTGCAAACTTTGATTGCTTTCATACGATTCTGCCAGATAGCAAATGCACGGATGATGTGTACAAGTCTACGAGTAGAGATAACCTCATCAATACCACCATCGTTGAATGTTCTACGGATGATGTCTGCCCAGTTAGCAAGATGCTCACAGAATTCTTTATCAAGAACACCTAGTGATGCTGATGCTTTCTCAAGAATCTTTTGCTCAGTTTTTACATGAGGATAGTCTTGCTCAAATGTCAAAGCAAATCTCTCAAGGAATGCTTCGTTCAAGACATTAGTACCGATGAATCTGCCATCATCAGAACCTTTACCTTTTGTGTTGGCAGTAGCGATGATGTTGAAACCTGACTTAGGTGTAACATATCTACCTGTCTTTTTCAAGAAAAGACCTTTGCCTTCTAGTACAGATTGTAAACATAGAATCTTGTTAGATGCTAGGTCAACCTCATCAAGAAGTAAAACTGAACCTCTCTCAAGTGCTTCAATAACAGGACCGTTGTGCCATACTGTCTCTCCATTGACAAGTCTGAAACCACCGATAAGATCGTCCTCATCAGTTTCAATAGTAATGTTGACTCTGATAAGTTCTCTGTTGAGAGCAGCACATGCTTGCTCTACACCTAGAGTCTTACCATTACCTGACATACCTGTAATGAATGTAGGGTAGAATAATTTAGAAGCAATAATCTTCTTGACGTCAGTAAAGTTACCAAATGGTATAAAGTTTGGTTCTTTCTGTGGAACTAGGTTTCTAGTAGTTACAGCGGGTTGTGCAGATTGTGCCTTGAATGTCTTTTCAAGTCTCTCTGCTACTGTCAACTGCCATACACCTCTCTTGACTTTGAATTCTTTGAGACGTTTGCTGATTGTCTCATACTGTAGACCGAAATGTCTTGCTGCAATCTTTAGATGATTCGCATTGACTTTAGTACCAAACTTATTGATGAGGTACTCTGATAATTGTGCTGTTGTTAGTGGTGATGGTGCGGGCATTTGCTTAATTGTTTTGTATGTACTCATCATACACCTAATAATTTATGTTGTGTATACTCATTGTGCCACTTTTTTAATTGGTTTTTTGTATGATACAAGACAAAATGCAAGACAGCATAAAGTTGTCTTGCATCTGTGAGATAATTTTGAGACTCGTGAGAAGTTGTGTCGTAGTACGATACCTATGCAACCATGCTCACAAATGAGTTGAGTAACTTTTTGTTTACTGCTTTGTTACTAAGCATCTTTCTGAATGCACGACTAATGTCTGCTTTCTTGTCACTCTTTGCTTCAAATGTTGTATCAGCATCTATGGCATTGTTGCTGATAGCATAGAGAGCACTGTATGCTACAGGATTAGGGATGATTGCAGACTTCTCTTTTCTCCATTGTTTCTGGATTTGAGGATAGTATTCCATACCTCCACCATATGTGCAAACATAACTGGATAACTGAGTACCATTTAAGATTCTGAATCCTAGTATGTTTACATCAGGGTTACGATCTTTAAGTTGTTGGATAAAGATGTTTGTGCAATCTCCATATGTGAACTGACGATACACAATACCTGTTTGACGATCACGAAGGATGACACCAAAGTCTATACGGTGTGTAGACAAACGAGATTCTTCTTCACCAAACTCATTCTTACCTACCCACTCACGACCATATGCTGTTGTGCATGCATCACCATCAGTTAGAACTACACAATTGACTTTCTGCAAATCATTGTCTTTTCTGAACTGAGGAACAATGTAGTTCAAGAGAATGATTGCTTCATTCAATGGTGTTCCAGATAAACCTACACCTGGTGTATTGTAGTAGGAAGCAGAACCATACTGATACTGACGACGAGAATAGTATCTCGCTTCTCTGAATAGTTGTAGACACATACGCTCATAGTCTTTGCTGTTAGAACGTGATGATACAAAGTTCATTAAGTGAAAGTAACCTTTGTCTAAAAGAACCTCATTCTTTGTTAGACTCTCAGACTTACTGCGATAACGATATGGTGCATCTGGTGCTTCTGGATTGTTGTCAATAGCACGCTGTGCAATTGTCCACTCATTTGTAAATGCATAAACTTCAAAAGGAATTTGTACTTTCTTACAGAATGCAGTTAGGTTTAGTAATTGCTTTACTGTTGGTAGAAGTTCGTATGACATAGAACCAGACCAATCAAGAACAAAGATCATGCCATGATTTTTACCATCAGGAAGAACTGTAATTTTTTTGAATACATCTTCGTTGTACTTGTATGTGTATAATTTCTTTGTATCAAGAATACCAGTTTTAGATTCTCCTGCACGAGCATAAGCATCAGCAGACTTGCGACACTCAAACTCTTTGACCATGTAGTTTACTTCCTTCTGTGACTTAGCACGAAACTCTTTGTAGTCATGATCAGCAAACTGGAACAACTCTTTATCTTGTGCATCATGATGCTGACCAATCCACTTGTGAAGTACTTTCCAATCTACAACAAAGTCTTCTAGATTTACATCTTTTGGTATCTCAACATATGTTGAATCAACATGTGACTCACTAGATAACTTTCCAGACTTATCATCAAATGATCTCTGTGTTTGAGATGTAGTACCATGCTCTCCACCTTCGTCTGACTCTGAATCATCTTGTCCATACAATTCATCAAATAACTCGTCAACTCCATCGTCTTCATCTTGTATCATTTGCTCAAGATCATCAGCATCAATTCTATCAAACTTAGAAGATGCTGTTCCTCCTGCACCACCAGAACGTGGTTGTGCTTGTGCTGATGAAGTATCTTGATCTTCAGAATTACCTTCACCTTCCATGTCACCTATACCTTCAAGTGATGATGAATCAAGTTCAACCTCAACTTCTTTCTCCTCTGTTTTCTGTGTCTGCTCCCAGTTGTAAACATCTTGAGCAATCTCTAGAACTTCTTCAAAAGTCTCTGCCTGATCTGTACGAGCAACAAACACCATCTCAGATCCATTGAAAGGAACTAGAGCAGTAGCACCTAGTTTGAAGTGTAGATTGATACGGTCAATCAAACTGAACTCAGAAAGATCTTTATCTGCAACCTCAAAGAAATCTTTGTTGTTTAATTCTGTGTAACCTTGAGCAAAACTTTTACGAAGACCCGCATACTTTCTCTTCATTAATTTTTCTATGCGTGCATCTTCAATCACATTCACAAAGTCTTTTGGACAAGTTACTTCCTCTCTGAAGTCTACGTTAGGTGTGAACAATGCATGTCCTACCTCATGACCTACAAGCATATCATACACAGCATTAGATGCTAGATCCCATAATGGTAATGTAAGGACACGAGAGTCTACATTGAATTGTGCTGTTGGAACTTTGCGATGCTCTACGACTAGGTTCTCTGTTGCTAGAAGTCTTGCTAAGTTACCTTTGATTTCTTGTTGTGACATGTGATTTGTTTCTTGTTATACACATGATAACACATAAAATATGCTAGCCAACCAGTGCATGTGTCACTTCGTTAACTGTCTCCTTTATAATAGAGAAGTTCTTTTCTTTTTCTGCTGTGATAGTTCTGTCAAATTTATCATCCATACCTTGTTTATGACTAATTACATAAACTTTTGTACTCTCATCAAAGTTACGGAGTATCCATCCTAGATCAGATGTACCTGATTGGTCAAGAGATCCATCAAATATCTCATCTAAGATAAGTAAATTAGTATCCACGCTATTCTTAAGCTTAGCAATACTACGCCAAGTGAGCAAAAGAGCAATATCAATTCTTGCTTTTTCTCCTTCCGAGAACGAGTCATATGAAAATACATCCCTATATCTACTCTTAATTATTTCTTCAAAGTTCTCATCTAGTGTAAAATTGACATAAAACTCCATTCTTTGTAAGAAATCGTTAATTAACTTATTCATTGTGGGGAGATAAGTCTTGATAATCCTAGTCTTTATACCATTATCTTTGAGTAGATGTGATGCTGTTGTCAGGACATCACGATCTTTTTTTAAAGATGCATGTTGTTTTGAGAAGTCTTTCTTTTCTTTGACAAGTTTCTCTAGTTTACTGTACTCTGCTTTCTTATCTGGATTACTACCTTCTAGTTCCTTGATCTCTTCTTCTATACTGTTTACTTCTTTTCTGATAGAAGTCAATTGAAAATTTAGTTGAGATAATGTTGCGTTACGATTGTTTACCTCAGTAGATAACTCTGTAAATTTTTGTAGTTTGTTTTGCTCATCTACAATAGCAGATTCCAAATCTTCTATGCCAGTATCCATTTTATTAATCTCACCCTGACTTTCTTCTAGTTTATTTTCACGAAACTCATCAGATAGTTGTTGAGTACATGTAGGGCACACATGATTTTTTTCAAAAAACTTATGGTCTTTCTTACAAGACTTCAGTTTAGACTGCAGTTTTATAAGATAAGTGTTCAGTTTCTGTAAATTTGAATTTGACTTTTGATAGTCTTTCATTTCTTTATTAAGATTAAAGATTTCTTTTGTTAGGGATTCAATACTATCATTCTTCTCTGTTTCAGACTTTTTGTATTCTTCTATCTTAGTTCTCTTACGATCTATCTCTTCCTTATTAATTTTTTCTAGTGCAAGCATGTGTTGCTTCTGCAACTCTATCTTATCTTTCAATAGATCTATCTGATAATCAATCTCTCTAACTTCTATATTATTTTCTTTGACCCTATCTTTAAGTAAGACATTCATAGTAGAGAATACCTGTATGTCAAGTATGTCTTCTATAATTTCTCTACGTTGTGGTATGCTAAGTTTCATAAAAGGAACAAACGTAGACGAACCAAGAACTACAATCTGAGTAAATGATTTAAAATTCATTTTCAGAACACTGTTCTCAAAATTCTTTTGCTGTTCGTTTACTGAACTCTCTTTATCCCACAACACACCATTACAATATATCTCTAGTTTTGTAGGTTTAATTCCTCTAACTACTCTGTAGTCGTTCTTTCCTATAGTAAATGTAATCTCAGCAACACAGTCTTTCTCATTAATACTATTAACTAGCATTGACTTACTAATTTTACGGAATGGTTTTCCAAACAAAGAAAAAGTAAGAGCATCCAAGATGGTGCTCTTTCCTGCTCCGTTGCTACCAACTATTAAATTTGTTCTCTGACTTGTCAGGTCAATTTCACTAAACACATTTCCTGTTGAGAGAAAATTCTTCCAACGAATTTTTTCAAAAATTATCATACTAAATTATCAGGTGGTATCAATAAATCATCGGGGGTAATAACAGTGAATGGTTGCCCTTTTTGTTGACATGCATCTATTATAACATGATCTTCCATTTCCACAACCTCCATTGTAGGATATTTTACATTCTCTTGAAGTTGTAGTAAATATCTATCAGCATCATCCTCTAACTGAAAGATAGGTATGACACGCTTATCTTCCTCATCATACACAGAATATACACCTTCTGGTTGGTTTGCTAAAGTGAGTACGAACATTAAGTGATGTTACAGCTTTCAATATATAGGGATCTCATGACACTCTTAAGTGAAGATTTGTCTACCGCAATATCCACCTCATCAATGTATTCGTTGAGAAGTGTCATGGTGTCTTTAGTTTCAAGATTGACATCATCTATATCATCTGCATCAACTAAAATCTCTACGATCTTAACGTCATGTGCTCCTACGTTGTATAGACGATCAACCAATGTTTCAAACATTTGGTAGTTTCGTTTTTCGTCAACGATAATTTTGATGAACTTGTCTTTATAACTAGACACATTAAGTTTGTTGTAGTCGTGGTTTGCGTCATCATAAACGATCTTTTCAAATATTTC
>VTLG01006509.1_pt1 | contig 13708 bp, 23 predicted proteins | sample 4694571 | NCBI WGS metagenome assembly VTLG01 (sample SAMN12604809, study PRJNA352737) | marine metagenome | biome: ENVO:00000447; feature: ENVO:00000209|ENVO:00000569|ENVO:01000036; material: ENVO:00002151; isolation source: viral sequences binned using virsorter ...
ACACCTATGCCTAGTGCTAATATAACAACAAATAGACAACCTAAAAATCAAATTACAGGGTTGACAGATACACAGACAGCACTACTATCGCCAGAAGAGCAAGTAATAGCAAAGAGAACATAATGCCAAACGGACCAGGAGAGAAAATTAAACCCAAAACGACAAGAGAGCATTTGCTTTCTATATACGGATATATTACAGGATTAAGAAAGGATGTTAAACACATGCACGAAGGTATTCACGATTTGGGCGGTAAGATAGATAAGATCTATTGGGTGTTATTGGGTACTGTTGGGGCAGTATCACTTCTGTTGCTAGAAAAATTTTTGGATAAACTAACATGAACTTGACACGGAACTTCACTCTCTCAGAGCTTACCAAAAGCGACACTGCTATCCGTTTGGATATCAATAACAATCCAAACTCAGGTCAGATAGAAAAACTAAAAGACCTTTGTGAAAATATTTTACAGCCGGTGCGTGACCACTTTGGCAGGGTTAAGGTGACGAGCGGGTTCCGTAGCGAACAGCTGTGCCTAAAGATAGGTAGCTCTGTAAATTCACAGCATGCACGCGCCGAGGCGGCCGATTTCGAATGTGTGGGCACAGATAATGCTGAATTAGCTGACTGGATCAACCAGAACCTTCCATATGACCAGCTCATCCTCGAGTTCTACACTCCAGGTGAGCCTAACAGCGGATGGATACATTGCAGCTATACACCCGATCAACCAAGAAAACAATTCTTACACGCTTACAAATCCGAGGGTAAAACTAAATACAAACCTGTAATAGGTAAAGCTACTGACTTAATGTAAAGTCAAAAGCTACAATTCTTTTTTTAAAATAAATTTTATTTGGTTCGGTGTAGTGTGTTACAAACTGTGGCACTATCATAATATCACCCTCTTCAACATCCGGAGCATACAAAACACTTTGATCTTTTTCATCATTCCAGGGTTGTATGTATGTTGTTTTAGGTGAGTCTTTTTTCATTTGTAAATATAAAATAGCAGCATATCCTTGAGAACTATGATTATGTGGAATATGGTAGTGTCCTTTATTATAGGTAACTGACCAAGCTCTTTGTAAAAGTATTTTATTATTAAATTTAGTTTCAATTAAATTAAACTCATCTTTAAATATTTGTCTCAACTCTCTTGTAACATCTGCTTTGTTTCTATTACTATTAAAATTAGGAAAAGGTATTTCTGGATATTTTTCTAAAACTTCTTCAATTTTTTGTTTTTTATTTTTAAAATCACAACATTTTATTTTGAAAAATTCTATTTTAAATATAGGCTCTATTTCAAATTTTATATCCATTCTTTTAATTCTTCTCCCATAACTTCAGAAGCTATGTTTATTTTATCTCGTAAAGCCTTTACAATCTTTTCATCAACAGTATCTTCAGCGATTAAATCAATGTAGGTGACAGTTTTATTTTGACCTATTCTGTGTGCTCTGTCCTCTGACTGCAATCTTTTTTCTAAATCATAACCATTCGAATAATATATAACAGTATGAGCCTGTGTAAGTGTAATTCCATAGCCACCTGTTTGTGGTGTACCTACAATAAATCTACACTTAGGATCATTCTGAAACTTACGAATATTATCTTGTCTTTCTTCTTGTGAAGTTAATCCATAATAATGCACATAGGAATCTTCTCCATATTCTTTTATTATTTTTTGTATAATCTCACCCACACTTAATTGATAGTTAGCCCATATGATCGCTTTACCCTCTGTCTCATCAAGAACAGACATTAACTCATTTAGTCTATTACTATTGACAGCTTGATTTGAACCATCGTCAGCAGTAAAATGACCACATGTTATTTGATGTAGACGCATTAATTGTGTAAGCACAGTCATGGTGGTCGTGACTTTACCATTTAATATAGCTAAAGCTTGTTCTTTCATTTGTTTGTAAATTTTCTTTTGATCTTCTGTTAGAGCAACATATCTTTTCATAAAAATTTTTGGCGGTAGGTCTAGGCAATCTTCTTTTAATACTCTGTAAGAAAATTGTTTTACTGTTTCTGACAACTCACTAAGATTTTTAAATTCACTAACAACTTGTATGGATCTACCTCTTATATGCATAGTTTTCATTTCTGCATATCTGTTACGAAAACTGTAGTAAGAACCAAAGTCTAATAAATATGGATCAAGAAACTCGCATTGTGTGTATAAATCTAAAGGATTTTTAGTTACAGGAGACCCTGTCATTATTCTTTTATATTTTGCAAACTTACCTAAATTAATAATACTTTTTGTTCTTTTTGCTGTTGGTGTTTTAATAGTTGTAGACTCATCAATAGCCATCAAAGCCTTGTGTGAGTTAAGAAATTTAGATGCAAAGTTAACTCCTTTGTCTGTACTAAAAGCTTCAACATTCATTATTAAAATATGTAAAGCGGTTTCTATTTCAAACAAACTTTCTAATTTTTCTTGTTGTGTTTTTGTGATATTTGGTTGCCACAATACCGTCACATTCTCTATGTGTTTTGGTAAATGTGTTGGAAGTTCTTGTTCATACCAAGTTTTGACAACACCTTTTGGTGCAACAATTAAGGCACCATCTATCTTACCTTTATCGTAAAGCATAGACATATTATCAATTAACACTTTTGTTTTACCAGTACCCATTTCCATAAAATAAGCAAAGTTCTCTTTGTTCCATGACTTTTCTAAAGCAGTCATTTGATGCTTATACGGTTTTGTTTTAAATTTATATTTCATAATTTTCTTCTTTCTGACTTGACATATAATATAGGATAGCTATATTGTCAAGCATGTCAGAAAGAATAGTTTATGTTATACAGGAAATACCTGGAACTAAATTTGGTAACCCAAAAATAAATATTATGGGTGCATCAAAGTTTGGTACATTTAAATTTTTATTGCCGGAAGACTCACAAATAATTTTTTCACCTGGTCCACTAATTTATAAATTAAGACCTTTGTTAAAAAATTTTACAAAAGATGATTATCTTTTATGCACAGGTGATCCTGCAATAATAGGTATAACATGTTCTTTAGTTTCTGATATTACAAATGGTAAATACAATTTGTTAAAATGGGATAAACAAGAGAGAACTTATTATCCTATTGCTATTAATTTACATGAGAAAGGAGAAATAGATGGCAATTAATTTTGAAGCAGATCAACAAGATGCAATGAAAAAGACTGAGGGTATTCAGTCTCTTGCAGATCAAGTTGAAAGATTAGAGGGAGTAGATTCTGAAATAGAAGACGCAGAGTCTAGATTAAAATTATTAAAAAAGAAAAGAGACCACATATCAGGAGAGGTTATACCAACCATGATGAGTGAGATGGGTCTTGCAGAATTAAAACTTCATGATGGATCACATCTGAAAGTTACAACGGCGTATCGTGCAACCATAACGGAAGCAAATAAAGAAACGGCGTTCAACTGGCTTCGTGAGAATGGACTAGGGGATATAATCAAAAACGAGATATCCGTATCCTTTGGTCGCAACGAAGATAACAAGGCGGCTGATTATGCCGAACTTGCGAAGGGTCAAGGGTTTCAACCAACACAGAAGATGAAGGTTGAGCCCATGACTCTGAAAGCGCTAGTCCGTGAGCGCATTGAGGCGGGTAAAGAAATGCCAACGGAAATCTTCGGAATATATTCGGAGAATAAAACAACAATAAAAAGGAACAAGTAACATGAACCAAGTAGCAACTAAAAAAGAAGGAGCGTTAGCAACGAATTTATTTGAAGCTGATGCAAATCAAGGTGCTCAAAATATATCGCAGGAAGATCTTGCGTTGCCTTTCTTAAAAATTTTGGGCCAACTATCTCCAGAGGTTAACAAAAGAGATGGTAAGTATGTCGAGGGCGCAGAGCCAGGCAAAATAATAAACACTGTTACCAACCAATTGTATGACACTATTGATGTCATACCATGTCATTACAAAAGACAATACATTGAATGGCAGGACAGAGGCACAAGTACAGGTGCACCTGTTGCGATTCACGAGGCAGATAGTGATATCATAAGTCAAACGACTAGAGGTAAAGACTATAAAGATAGATTACCAAATGGAAACTATCTCGATAATACCGCTAATCACTTTGTACTTGTCGTAGGTGACAACCCACAAACAGCTTTGATTTCTATGAAATCTACTCAATTAAAAGTGAGTAGAAAGTGGAACTCAATGATGATGGGTTTAAAATTGCAAGGCAAAAACGGTTTATTCACACCGCCAACTTACAGCCACATTTATAAACTATCAACCGTTCAGATGTCTAACGACAAAGGAACATGGTTTGGTTGGGATGTAGCAAAGGTTGGTCCAGTGGGAGACAAAGGTATCTACGACATGGCAAAAGCATTTGCTGTGAGTGTAGGTAAAGGTGAGACCCAAGCTAAGTTTGGTTCGGAAGAAAACGAAACTAAGCAACCATACTAATCCTAGGTAGTGGGCGTTTAAGCGAGAGTGGAGACGCCCACTTTCATTGTGCTATATGATAGAAAGTTTTAAAAAAATATTTACAGGATTGGAGCGTGCGCATGGTGTCACCAAAGTTGGGCAATCAAATGGTGATGGCACAAAAGTACAAGGTAAATCATTTATAAAAAGAGAACCAGTCACAGAAGAGTTGTGGCAAAAACATTTACAAGGTGTTGATAGTCTAGGTATTATTCCAATTAACGATGACAATCAATGTATATGGGGTTGCATAGACATAGACTCTTATGCAGGTTTTGATCACAAAAGATTAGTCAACAAAATTATTAGTTTACAATTACCATTGGTAGTATGCAGATCTAAATCTGGTGGTGCACATGTGTTTTTATTTACAAATACTTATGTAACTGCAAAATTAATGCAGGATAAACTTACACAAATAAAAGCAGTGTTAGGTTATAGTGGATCAGAAGTTTTTCCAAAACAAACACAATTAAAATCGGAAGATGATACAGGAAATTTTTTAAATTTACCATACTTTAATGGTGATAATACAACAAGATATGCCTTTAATAATTTAGGTGAAGCTGTTAACTTAAAAGGTTTTATTGAATTGTATGACAATAAAAAAATTACACCACAACAATTAGAAGAATTAAAAATTAAAAGACCAGAGACTCCATATTCTGATGGACCACCATGTATAGAACTCATGGCACAAAACAAAGTTGGTGAAGGTGGTAGAAACAATGCACTATTTCACTATGGTGTGTATGCAAAAAATAAATGGCCAGATAATTGGAAATCAAAAGTAGTTGTGTTTAATGAAACTGCAATGGAAAAACCATTGTCAGATACAGAAGTAGATATAATTACAAAGCAACATGATAAAAAAGAGTGGGGCTACAAGTGTAAAGATGAACCAATGTGCAGTCTTTGTGACAAGACATTGTGTAGAAGTAGAAAGTTTGGGATAGGACAAGAGATAATGTTTCCTAATTTAACTGACTTGCAAGTGATAGATTTAGAAGATCCATATTACTACATGAATGTAGATGGACAGAGATTAAAATTAGAAAATGTAAAACATTTACGGCAGCAAAGTTTGTTTCAAGAGTCTTGCATGGTGCAATTAAAATTTAGACCTCCGACATTAAAAGAAAAAGATTGGGTTGTTGTAACAAATCAATTATTAAACAACGCAGAAATAACAGAACCTGCAGCAGGTTTGCGTACAGAGGATCAATTGCAGAATCATTTACAAGAATATTGTCTAAACCGGGTATCAGTGGACTCGAAAGAAGATTTACCAAGAGGTGGTACATGGACCAATAATGGTTACCATCACTTTGTATTTGATAAATTTTATCATAATCATTTAATGAGAAGAAGATGGGATCTTGGATACTCAAGAACTGCAGAAATGTTACGAGAGAAATGTGGATGTGAAGACAAGCGTATAGGTAAAAATAAACTATCTGTATATGTGGTAAAACAATTTGAAATTAAAGAAGAGGAGTATAAACAAAAAGTGTTAAAAGAGGAGGCACCATATTGATAGCTGCGATGGATCTATTGGCAATAACAATGTTTACTGCCCTCTGGATCTATCTCCATTTAATAATATGAAAACAATAGTATTAGGACCACCGGGAACTGGCAAGACAACTACTTTGTTAAACAAAGTAGATGACTATTTAAAACAAACAGATCCAGATAAGGTGGGATATTTTGCTTTTACACAAAAGGCTGCATACGAAGCAAGAGATAGGGCAATTAAAAAATTTAATTTAGAAGAAGATGATCTACCATATTTTAGAACACTACACTCACTTGCATTTAGAAGACTTGGTATTAAAAAAGAAGATGTAATGCAGCGTAGACATTACCAGGATTTTGGTAAAAAAATAAAAGAAGAAATAAAATATGCAGAGTATGAAAATGATCACAATGGAATTTTTACAACAGACAGTGAGTATTTGCGTGTAATTAATCTTGCAAAATTAAAAGAAATAACACCTATACAACAATACAATCTACAAGAACACAATCAAGAATTAGATAAAGATAAACTAATAATAATTTCTAACGAATTAGAACGATATAAAAAAGAACATAATCTAATTGACTTTAACGATATGATTATGGAGTTTACAAAATCAAACGCCGCCGTACCAAAGTTTGATGTTGTATTTATAGATGAAGCACAAGATTTATCTAAGATGCAATGGCACATGGCTAAAACTATTTGGCAAAAGACAACAGATTCTTTTATTGCAGGTGATGATGATCAAGCAATATTTAGATGGGCAGGAGCGGATGTAGATTCTTTCATAGCACAGGAAGGACAAATGCTACCTTTGCAGCAATCTTACAGGATTCCTGCAAGGGTGCATGGGTTAGCTATGGGTATAATAAATAAAATTAAAACAAGAATAAATAAAACATGGCAACCTAAAACACACCAGGGTGCTTTATCAAGATATTATGACTTTGAAGAAATTAACATGTCATCAGGTAACTGGTTAGTGTTAGCTAGAACTAAATACATGTTAGATAATTTAGAAGAGGATTTATATTTAAAAGGTTATTACTATCAAAATAAATTTAGAAAGCAGAGAGAACATACTCTACATCTAGCGGCAATAGACTGGGAGAATGCGAGAAAAGGACAACCACTAACTTATGATCAGATAGAAAGAATATATAGCTACATGAGTATAGATAAAAACAAACTAAAAAGTATGGTTAAAGATATAACTTATGACATAGATAAATTAAAAGAACACTATGGATTAAAAACAGACGCTGTTTGGTTTGAAGCATTTGATGCAGCTCCACAAAGAGATGTACAATATTTAAGAAAGATGAGAAAGAATGGAGAGAAGTTAAACGAAGCACCACGAATAACTTTGTCCACAATACATGGTGCGAAGGGTGGTGAGTGTGAGAATGTTGTGTTGCTTACAGATTTAAGTTTAAACACAATGAAGTCATACGAACAAAACCCAGATGATGAAAATAGATTGTTCTATGTTGGTGCAACACGGACCAAGGAACATTTACATATTGTAGAACCAAAACAAAAATACAAAGGATATAATTTATGAGTAAAGTATGGGACAAGCAGCATGGCGGGAGCCATTACCAAAAGTATAAAATTCAGCCGAGCAAGTTTGTAGTAGAGAATGAATTGCTATATCCTGAAGGTTGTGCTATAAAATACATCATTCGTCATCGTGACAAGAATGGGAAAGAAGACATATTGAAAGCTATACATTTTTTAGAAATGATACTCGAGAGGGATTATGAAACAGATATTTAAACCACAAACAGAATGGTTACCACCAGAATCTTTTCCTGATCTATCAAAGTATGATGAGATTGCAATTGACCTGGAGACAAAAGACCCGGAACTAAAAACTATGGGCTCTGGATCTGTAACAAATAGAGGACACATCGTAGGTATAGCTGTGGCTGTGCATGATTGGGTAGGATATTATCCTATCAGACATGAAGGTGGTGGTAACATGGACCATGGAATAGTTACAAGATGGTTTCAAAGCGTACTAAAAACACCTGCAACCAAGATATTTCACAATGCTATGTATGATGTGTGTTTTCTAAGGGCTGAAAGGTTTGAAATACATGGCACTATCGTAGATACCATGATTGCTGGCTCTCTCGTGGACGAGAATCGCTTTCGATACGATTTAGGTAGTTTGGGTCGGGATTATGTCGGAATAGGCAAAAATGAGGCTGTATTGAAGGAAACTGCAGATCATTGGGGTATAGATGCTAAGTCTGAAATGTATAAACTACCTGCAATGTATGTAGGTGAGTATGCAGAGCAAGACGCTACGCTGACATACAAACTTTGGCAAGAGATGAAGAAAGAAATTTACTCACAAGATATAGAAGATATATTTAAATTAGAGACTGAACTTTTTCCTTGCCTAGTCGATATGCGTTTTTTAGGTGTGAGAGTAGACTTAGACAAAGCTCACAAATTAAAAAATAAACTATCATTAGAAGAAAAAGAATGCTTACAAAAAGTAAAAAAAGAAACAGGAATAGATACCCAAATATGGGCTGCTCGTTCGATAGCGCAAGTTTTTGAAAAACTTCACCTACCTTTTGACCGAACTGAAAAAACCAATGCTCCATCTTTTACTAAAAATTTTTTACAGAATCATCCACACCCTGTAGTTAAACACATTGCGCGTGCAAGAGAAATAAATAAAGCACACACAACATTTATTGATACCATATTAAAACATTCATATAAAGAAAGAATTCATGCTGAAATAAATCAGATTCGATCAGATCAAGGTGGTACAGTAACCGGTAGATTTAGTTACGCTAATCCAAATCTACAGCAGATTCCAGCACGGAACAAGGAACTTGGACCAATGATTAGATCATTATTTATACCAGAAGAAAAATGCACCTGGGGTGTATTTGATTACAGTCAACAAGAACCAAGATTAGTCGTGCACTACGCAGCATTACAAAACATGTATGCAGTTGGAGATGTATTAGATGCATACAACGAAGGCGATGCTGACTTTCATCAGATTGTAGCTGAAATGGCAGAGATACCAAGAGAACAGGCCAAGACAATAAACCTTGGTCTGTTTTATGGTATGGGTAAAAATAAATTACAAGCAGAGTTAGGTGTAAATAAAGAACGGGCAGACGCTTTGTTTAAACAATACCATACTCGTGTGCCATTTGTTAAACAATTGATGGATAGTGTTATGGCAAGAGCCCAGGATCGTGGTAAGGTGAGGACTTTGCTGGGTAGACTATGTAGGTTTCACCTGTGGGAGCCCAACCAGTTTGGGATTCATAAAGCATTGCCACACGAAGCAGCGCTCGCGGAACACGGACCAGGGATCAAGAGAGCTTACACATACAAAGCTTTGAATAGACTAATACAAGGATCAGCGGCCGACATGACAAAGAAAGCTATGATAGAATTACACAAAGAAGGTATTACACCACATATACAAGTGCATGATGAACTTGATATATCTGTGAGTGATAACGCAGATAAAATAAAAGAAATTATGGAGTCTGCTGTTGAACTAGAGGTGCCTAACAAAGTGGACTATGAATCTGGACCAAATTGGGGTACTATTAAATGAGGATTTTTTATGGCTTATTTAAATGCAAACATACCAGTCGAGTATGCACAAATCAGAAAAGAATATTTATACGATCTTAAAAAACATCATGGAGAAGTTGAAGACTGTATTATCTTTGGTGTTACTTGTATTACAGGTCGTGCATTGTTGTTTCATGCTATTATGGAAAACGGTGCGATCTTCTATAGATTACCTATTACAGCTTTTATCCAGAGGGGCTTTAAACCGGAAGATGTACCCATACGAAGACTTGATGAACTTCAGCTTTGGAACTCTTTTAGTTATTATCCTGCTGTTACTAGTTGGGATATTTTAGAATCACAAGCTGGTAAATACATTGGTAAAGATAAAAAATGGCACCATGGTCGCTATTTATTTACTGTTGACTTTGCACATCCAGAGCCTAATATACTTGACACTGATCATTCTGAGATCCCGCACGAACATAAGTGCGCTCACATACTTGCTTTAAATGATGGCAACTATGCAGCACAACCTAACAACAGATTAATTTGGGACATACCATCGTTTACGGTGAAGGACCAAACTCCTGATTGGAAGGTTCAAACTAACTATTGGAATGTAGAAGACACAGGTCAATGGAGAACAGAAGATACTGATAATTTCTTTTACGAAATAGAGGAGAAAAAACATGATTAAAAAAATAAAAGATAAAGCCTTTCATTACTGGCACAATCACAAGATAGAATCTCTTGTGTTTATAGTTTTGATAGCAGCTGTAATAATAAAATAGAATTATTTATGGAGATAGCCAGGATGAATTATTATTTTACAGGTTTACTAATTGTAATGTTAGTTGTCCTGGCTCTCTGTGGAGGACCACATGTCCAATAAAAAACCATTGAATATATCTGAAGAAGCAGCCGTGCAAATGCCTATGAAAACGGTTGCCTCGCTGATTGCGCTGGTGGCCATTGGAACCTGGGCTTATTTTGGACTGCACGAAACACTCAACAAACACAGCACACAGATAGAGCTAATGCAGAAAGATTTAGTGGAGAATACAGAGTTTAGAATTAAATGGCCTCGTGGACAATTAGGATCATTGCCCGCAGATTCTGAGCAGTTCATGATGATCGAAGATCTTTATAAGACTACGGATAAGTTAAACTCACACATAGAATCAATGGCATTGAACAAAGTAAACATAGAATTTTTAAGAAAACAAATGGATAAGGTTTTAGTGGACATCGAAAAATTAAAAGATGCAAATCGTGAAATGAAATACACAAATGGTAACGGACAATGATAGAGGCTGTTATAGGACTACTAATGTTTGTAAATGGAGAGATTAAGGAAGCTCGTTTGCAAGAATCCATGGCAATGTGCCTTCGTGGTAAGCGTGAAGCTGAAAGAACTTATTCTGAATCTGTCACTTATAAATGCTGGCGTGGTAAAGCAGAATTAGAAGATAACATAGATGGCTCAAAGTCAATCAAAAAACTCATCATCGAATAAAATTGCAAAACAATTAAAAGATAGACGATACCACCAGCGTGTGATAAAGTCTAAGAAACATTATGATAGACGAGTACATAAAATTACAAGCAGAAGTGGTGAACGGGAAATGTCCGACTTGTCATGAGTTGACAATATTAGTTGGACTTACACCAGAATTATTTAGATGTATAAATTGTGGCGCAGATTTACGACAACATATAAATGGTAAAATAAGTTATTTACCTGAAATTACACAAACTACACCTTTATCTAAATTAGAAGATATGTTTAATTATGGCAAAGGCTAAAGGTTTATACAACAAAGTAGCTCACGAACCTATTTTTCACAAGACAAGTATAGGTAGAAATCCAAGCTTATGTAAAATGAACAAATCCCGTCGGCGTTCGTATAAAAAATATCGTGGCCAAGGCCGTTGACAAACATCCTAAATTATCCTAGACTCTAGGCATGAAAGAAAAAATAATAACTATAAAACCAAAAAACATAAGTCAGAAACAGTGGGTAAATTTTTTATTAGAATTAAATCTAATGAAAAAAGCTTGGAAACCATACGGCGTAAATGTAGAAATTAAAGCACCTGGTTTGAAAAAGACCATACTATGGGGGACAAAAATTGGCGGACAAATATCAGAGCAAGATTGATGAAGCTGCCAATAATTGGCATCGTACCAAGGATCCAAAATATAAAGATCTTTGGTACAAATTAGTAAAGGAGTTTGCAAACAATGGACTTAATAATTCTAAAAGACGGGTTGTATCAGTTAGTTCCTGTAACAAAACAAATGATGGAACATATGTCATTGTTGGGAGAACTAGACCTCTTTGATTTGTGTGAGATACTTAGATTAGAATTAACAGAGTATCATGACGCAATAAATCGCCATGTCATGAAAGATGGCAGTGGTTATTTTTTTGGATGCATAATGAGATAACACCTACCCTATGAAGAGGGAAAGATATAAAGGGTAGGTAATGGTGAGAAGAGATTGACCCGTAACACAATCCTGCCACATTGTCAAATGGTATTCATTAAGTTTCTTGAGTTGGAGAGCAAAAAAATTTAATAAAAATCCTTTTTTCATTAACATCTGCAGGACCAATTTTACCTAATTGTACAATTGATTCTTTGTATCCTGCATCTAAACATGTGTATAAATCAGGATAAGAACCTTCATATTCTACAGGCGGCAGGCATTGATTGGCCAGGCCAGAACAAAATATAAAAGTTAAAATAAATTTCATTGACAATCCTATATTATATATTATATAAACAGTTTAATTATGAAAGGAAACAAGCATGACAGACATGAGTAAATACAAAAATGTTTCGCTATCCAAAGAAACATATGCTATTTTAGAAAAGTTATCAAAGGTATTATTGCCCGATGCAAAATTGTCAGTGGCAAAAACAATTGAAACTATAGCAAATGAGAAAGCTAGAAAATTAAATGGCAAAATTAAAAAGAGTTAAAATGATATGTAATGTATGCCATGGTAATGGCTACATTAGAGTAGCAACGGGTGATACATCACTAGACTTTAGAGATAATAGTCAAGTGCACCAGTGTTGGGAGTGTGAGAGTGAGGGAGAGTTTTATGAGGTTGTTTCAACAGATGATATTTCTGATTACGATGACAGTGATGATAATACTTCTAACAAGCTGCACTAACAGGCTAAAATTTGATGGGATTGATCCTGTCACTGGTATAGCCAGATGGGTTATTACAAATGGGAGAGAGTGATATTGCTTACATAGCTGGGTTGTTTGATGGTGAAGGTTCTATCACTTACAAACAATACATGAGAAAGAGAAAGGGACAGAAAAAAGCATACCCGACATGGTCTATACGCATGGAGATGGCTATGACTGATGAGTCTGTTCTGCGTTGGGTACACGAAGTGTTGGGTGTTGGCACTGTTGGTGAAAAAAGATATAAAACTGCATACACCGTCGGTTGGAAAAAACAATGGCGATGGCGTTGTCAGTTTAGAGATGCTTATCTTGTCTCTAGATTGTTATGGCCATATGTGCATGTGAAGATGGATGGTATACAAAAAATTTTAGATCACTATGCAGATAAAAAAATTATGAATGGTAATGTAGTAAATTTAGAAAAATATAAACAATTAATGGCTTTAGAATGAGTTTTACAGTTTGGAAAAGGACGAGCCCCACGCAACAAATGCTACGCGCTAAGTGCCTCTGGGGGTTACATATGGTATCCTTAAGTGGCAATGCCAGTATTCGAGCCTTTGGCGCCTGTGAGTATGTGCACAAGAAAGCAGGCGTTTGATGAGTTTCTATCACGGATTAGGTATGTTTATATTTGGTATGAGTGCATTTATTATTGGTGCGATCATAGCTTATTTTATTATTAACAAAGTTATGGAGAGAAAGGAAAAACCTAAAAGGTTTGATGATTTAGAATGAACGATAAAGGAACTAATTCATATCAAGAACGAAACTCTAATATTAACATAGCTGAAGTTAGGTTTGAGAAGTTTTGTAAAGACAAACAGATACCATTTTGGAGATTAGGTTTTGATGAAAAAGAAAATAGACTACCTAATTTTTGGGAGGTACATCCTTTGATTAGAGCTATGCCAGATTATATTTGTTATA
>VTLG01012181.1_pt1 | contig 13701 bp, 13 predicted proteins | sample 4694571 | NCBI WGS metagenome assembly VTLG01 (sample SAMN12604809, study PRJNA352737) | marine metagenome | biome: ENVO:00000447; feature: ENVO:00000209|ENVO:00000569|ENVO:01000036; material: ENVO:00002151; isolation source: viral sequences binned using virsorter ...
AAGCTCCAACTTTTAATGCATCTACAAACCTTACATTTTCAGCCATATATTAACTTTCTTTTATTTCAGTACCTTGTGTCACGTCGGAAATATTAGATAAACTACCTTCATCTTCCCTTTGACGCCTAGTTCTGCCATCTCTTGTTTTTGTTACACCTTCTTCAAATATTTCTGCATTAGCTGTGGTTTCCATTGAAACAACAAATTTAGATTTTGAATTATATTTTCTTATAGAATGCATTTCTTTTTGAATTGTATCTGGTATAATATATCCTCTTAATCTTATATTAAAATTTCCTCTTACTAATCTATCCCTTCCTTGTGTTAATTGTGTTGTTGTAGTAAAACTATCAATAAAAGCTCTAAATTTAAATCTTTCTGGATTACCCCAATAAGCATCAGATGCATATTCACATGCTTCAATTACTTTATTAAGTTGTTCCATATAATAAGTTTGAATAATACAGCTATATTCTAAAGTAAGAAAATCAGGAACAGCAACAGCATAAAATTGTTTTGCTGGTATTTTATTATTTATAGCTGCAAAATTATTATAAAAGTTTTTTGGATTCCAAGGCCTTTGAAAACTAGCATATAAATTAGGATCATTAGCATCTAATTTATTATAAACAGATCTATCTTTTGTAATAGTATCTCTTTTAACTACAATAATAGGTAACATTATAGCACCTTTTTTATCTCTATAATATCCATCTCTTTGATAGGATTTCCATCTTTCAGGTGCTGCATAAATTATTGGAACATTTCTTCTTTCTCCATTCTGATAAACAAAAGGTTTAATAACATTTTTAAAGTAATAAAATACTGCTTCATCTATATCTTTTATTCCAATAGAAAAAGGTTTAGCTGTATCACCTGTCCAAGATAATTTTTCTGATCTATTAAAGTTAATTCCAGTTTCGCTTTCATTTGGGTTTGAAGCTATATTTGGATTACCATACCTTGGATCAGAAGGAGTCTGAAGATCTATACTGATCTCTTTTTGTGTTTTTGGTACTGGTTTTCTAATTTGTGCCATTAAAATCTTTCTTTATAAGGTGAAATAGCTACTTTATCAGCTGGTATATAATAAGTTGAGCATAAAATTGATAAATTAGTCCCAAATAATTGTAAATTTGGATTTAGTGGATTATCAGTTCCATCAGAATTGTTATTTGGGTAATCTGGATTTTTACCACTCCAATATTGGTTTGCAATCGTACTTTGTACTCCATAATATCCTTCTTGATATAAGATAATATCTCCTACATCTGGTACTACATTTGCATCAACTAAATCATCTCTTAAAAAATAAAAATCAATACCCTGTTGGAATTGTATACCTTCTTCATCTTCAGGATATTGTTGATCTTGTCTATTTATTAAACAATTAAATAGAAAAGGACCATTATAATATTTTTCATCAGCTGCTTCACCATAAATATTAACTTTTGTTTCTTCCAATTTAAATTGATAGAATGCTGCCTGTTGAGTAATTACATTACCCATTAATTCTCTATTAATATGTCTTATCAGAGAGACATCTCTCTGCCTTGCGAACATTGCCATACTATCCTATATAAATTACTCGAGGTACTTGATCTAATTCTCTAAGAACACTATCTTGTTCTTTTACTCTTCTTTCTAACATAGAAGCACGAGATGTTTCATCAAAGTAAGCTCTTAATCTTTCCAATAATGCAGTTTTTTCTGCTGTTGCAGCGGCCAATAAATCTGCTTGATTTAAAGACATATCTGCATTTGGTATTGGTACCGTACCATATTTACCTCTAACGTATCCTAATATTTCTTTACATAAAGCTAAAGTGTATTCAAAAATCCATTGTCTACCAACTGAGTTGATTAACCTATAAATTGGATTTTGATATGGCATATTTGATACATTAGTTATTTCTCCACAAGCTGGGTCAACACTACTACTTATTCTATCATTTCTTTTTATATATTCAAACCAAAGATTACCACAATCTGTACCAGTACCCCTATTATCATAAGTTCCTGGTATTGGAAATATCCTTAATACATTATCATGCATTTCAAATGAATAATTAGACATTCTTACCATTTCATTCATTTCAATTTGTTGAATAACTTGCATGTCATAATTTAATGGCATCATTAAATAACCAACTCCATCACCAAATCCACCAACACCAAGTATTCCTGCTGCTAAAGCTCCACCAAATCCAAAACTATCATAAGGATTAAGATATAAAGCAGAAGCTGGAACTGGATCTTGATAAAAAACTCTTTTAACTTCAATACTACCTGTTATTCCCTGATCTTTAGCCCAAACTTTTAAATCATAATCTTGAACACTAGATGATAATGGTATACTTCCTTTATACCAAGGAACATTACCTCCTACTCCAGCTTCTTCACCATATTGTTCTGATAATCTAACTATTGTTTCAAAATTAGGAGAAACAATAACTTCATTTAATACTAAATTTTCATATGGTAAACCAATAAGATCAAGGGTATTTTCTCTAATAAGATAAGCCCATAATTCATTTCCGTAAGTAGTTATAGCTTCTTCAAAAGCAGTAAAAATAGAACCAGATTGGAGTTCTACATCCATTAATGGGTATCCTAATCGTGTAGTAACAAATTTAGCTACTTTTACACAATCAACTTGAAAATCAACATCATTATTATAGAATCCAAAAGGTACTGCATTTGGATTCCAAATTGGATCACCATCATAAATTGGGACATTCATAGTAAAATATTTTTATTATAAATATGAAAAAAAAGACCCCAAATTGAGGTCTTATTTTTTTATTTGATAAATATCTATATTATGGATTAAATATCATTAAATATGATGAACTTGGGTGAGCTTCACTACTACCCGATAGCCATAAAGAACCAGATAAAGTAGGTTGTGTTGTTGAAAGATTATCAAAAATGATTGAACTAGTATTACTACTACTTATGAATAATGATCCTGATATTATTGTACTACCTGTTACTTCAAAAGATCCACTAACAGAATGTGAACCTGTAAAATATCTAAAGTTATTATCTAATTCATTTATTGTTAAGGCTGAACCTTTTCCATCTGAACCTGTTCTAAATGTTAACGCCATTTTATTTTATTTTTTTAATTTTATTATAAATATTAAGAAGAACCTACAAGGTACTCTATTCTTACATCTTGGTTATTAGCTTTTGCTTTTACACTATATAAAGAAGCAAAATTATTAAAATATTGTATATCAACATAACCTTCAACTACATAATCATAATAATTAGTACTCTCAAATTGTGCATTTGAAAACATTAATGATTTACCAGGATCTAATTTAAATACACCTTCATCACCACTTCCTTCATTACCAGTATTAGGAGATTGAGCATCTGGACTATCCTGGATTAAATAAATAGATACATAATTATTATCATCTAAATTTGTAAATCTCATGTATTTAACGGTATCTCTAACGAATGAACCTGCTACTTGTGATGATTCATCATCAACAAATCTTAATAATTCAACTCCTGTGTTTTCCCATTTTGAAGAAATTGTATCTATTCTTCTTACTAACTGACATACATCTGGGATTACTTTTCTGTTTATTGCAGTTTCGATATTACCATTAGGTAATTCTATGCTTTCATTAATAATTACTGTTAAAGAACCAGTAGGGTTACAAGTTGCCATAAGTTATTTTTATTATAAATATTAAATTAATTTGTCTAATACCAAAGAATAAAAAAAGCCCGGTAAAAACCGGGCTTTAATTATCTCTGTATTAAACTACTAATTATAAAGTATTTAATCCAGCAACATTAATGATACCATAGAATTCTGGTCTAACCATTTTCTTAGCGTATCTAGTTAATAGACCTTTTCTTGGTACGAACGTATCTGGATCGTATACAAGTGGAGTCATTATTAACGGAATGTAAGGAGCGAATACAGCACCACTTTCAAGGAACTGAGAACCTCTAAATCCTAAAAGGATTGTGTTAGCAGTCATGTAAGGGTTTTTGTAAACTTTCTGACGATCATTAAGAGCACCAACTTTTTGTACTCCAAATGCATATGTCATTTTATCAGCACTACCATCAGAATTACTAGCAAATCCTGGAATTGATTCTAGGATAGTAGCAACTGTTGGAGATACTACCATAAAGTTAGCACCACCTCTAAGAGTTTTCTGATGAATAATGTTACTTAGCTTTTGGATTTTAGTTCCTAAAGTTTGGAACCATTGTCCTTGGCTATTATAGAATCCTAGATCTGATTGTACTATAGCAGCACCAGTTCCAGTAATTGCTTGGTTGTTAACAGCTGACCAATTTTCTGTTCCTGCAGCAGCAGAATCAATTAACATACTTAAGATTTCTAAGTCAATTTCTAATGAAATGTACTCACTTAAGATTGAAGTTAATTCAGCTTCAGCATCTAGTGCATGGTAAGCGTTAAGATCTTGAGCGAACTCAGGTGTCCAAACAGCTTTAAGTTTTCTAGTTTTAGCAACGATAGCAGATGATTGCATCTGAATGTTGATTTCTGGAATAACTTGGTCTGGGCAGCAGTCTTGATCCTCATCATTATATGAGTTAGGCTGTGAGTTACCTGCTTCAAAATCACCTCTATATTGGTCAGTTGGCTGTAATTGGTAATTTACCCATACAGATGCTGTAGCAGCATTACCACCTTCACCAAATTTAGATTTTGATACAACGAACTTTACATTAGCACCACCATCATAATCAGTAAATTCTGATAATTGTGCACCAGGAACTGTTCCGTCAGATCCTGTAATAACAGCAGCCGTAAGTGAACCTGTAAATATATTGAATCCTTTGACACCTTCAAAATCACCATAAGCAAGTGATGAAGTAGGTACGGATAAAGCCCAATACTGACCTGCAGCAACAGAGGCTGAGTAAGTACTGTTGAAATTTACTTCGTCCCAAGTTGCATCTTCTGCAACTAATCCTGTTTGTTCTACTTTAGATTCAGTGTTTTGAACAGAATATCCAAATCTACCTGATCCATAAAGACCACCTTCGTTTGTATTACCAAACGGGTTGTCTATTGCGTTTTTGTCACCATAAAGGGAACTACCTGCTGCGAATGGAGTTTTAGCACTTCCATACTGGAAATCTAGATAAAATACTAGACCAGAAGGTAAATTCATTGGTTGAACAGAAACGAATTCTTGAGCAGCAATTTGTCCGAAGACTTTTCTAACTAATGGTAATGCAACACCTGCCCACTGACCACCTATATTCACACTAGTTTGTGAAGAAAATGTACCAGAAGAAGCTGCGCCTCCACCTGTAGAACTCTGCTCAACAACAAGTTGTTTAGCTTGGTTTTCAAGAATAACACCCATATTATTTTTGTGAGCGCCACCTAAACCTTCTAATAAACCTGTTTTTTCCCATTTTGTTGCTAATTTAGCAGCGTCACTCTGCATTGAGTGATATGGGTTCGCGCTTTCTAATAAAGAATTTAAGCTCATTTTTTTAAGTTTAAAAGGGTTATAAAATTATTTTAAATTAATCCCGCTAATTGTCTCATTCTGTTATAAACATCATTCGATTCAATTATTGGTTTTTTAGCTTCAGATACTATACCTGTCGCTTTTGAAGCACTGCCTTTTATCTTATTAAATTTAGGAGTAGATTTTGATACTAATCCTTCGTTTAATGTTTCAAAAATAACTTTTGCTTCTTTTACTGTTGACGCTTTGTCAAATGCTTTAAGCACTTTTACTTTTTTGTCTTCAGTCAAGTTTTTCGACTTAAAAATCTTATTTGAATAAAGAAGTTTAGAATTTAAGATATTAACTTCATTAAGTTCAGCTTTTAACTCATTTACTTGAGCTAATGCTTCTTTTAATCTATCTTCTTCAGTAGCTTCTTCTGCTGGATTGTCATAGTCGCGGTCATCACCTTCTGCCTTTTCTTTTTTAGTCATAGGTTCTTTTCTTCCACGTTTAGCTTCGTCAATTTCAACATCAACATCTACTGATTCTTCATCCTCAATTTCGATTTCATCATCTTCGACTTCAACTTCATCTTCAACAAATTCTTCGCCTGCCTCTATGGTTCCATCTCCGACCATGTCTTTAATGACATCTTCAATGAATCCTTTAAGATCGTCTTCTGACATATCTTCTAGATCAACGTCTTCGTCTTCCATGTCTTCTTTTTCGTCTTTCATACCGTCTAAATAGCCTTCTTCTTCAGCATCTGTTCTTTCATCTTCATTGATTTCTTCAGATACTTTAACATCTTTCGCATCTTCACCAGCATCTTTTGCTAGTTTAGAAATTTGATCCATGTCATCTCTTACAGCGTCAATCGCTTTATCATCTTCGACTTTGTCTTTGATGTCTTCAGCGTCTTCCCCTGCATCTTTAGCTAATTTAGAGATTTGATCAGCGTCGTCACGGATAGCGTCTGCTTCTCTATCGATTTTCTTTTTGTCTGCATCAGACATTTCTTCATCGAGTTCAGCTAGCAATTCGTCAAGATTAATTTCGTCCATCTTGTCCTTGTCTTCTTTCTCTTCTTTTTGTACATCATCTTCTTCGTATTTTTTCATGGATCCGTACTCGTCGACTTTTTTGTCGTCTTCTTTATCCATTTCTTCTAACTTAGCAGATAACATAGACTTAAGATGAGGTGTGAAGGCTTCTTCAAGAGCAAGTTTTGCATTTGCTATTGCTACTTCCTTAACGGCTTTAGCGTCAGCAATTGCTTCTTTTAACAAATCTTTGTTTGCCATAATCTCAAAATTTAAGTTTGTGAAATACGATTATTATGAATCGCAATAGGAATTATTAATTAACTGACACCATATAAGAGATGGTGTATTACGGTTATACGTATATGAATATTTTGGAAAATTAAAAAATAGGGCAATTTCCTTTAGAACAAAGTATTTCGTGTAGAATTTGGTTTACCTTTGTATAATCAAAAGTAATTTGTTCTTTACCTTCTTTTAAAACATGCATATAAGAACCTGGGTTGGAAGGAGTAGATACAAAATCCCAACATAATAACTCAAAATCATCTTGTACTTCCATTACAGAACCATTTGGTTCTAATGAACCCATACCTCTAGATGAAACACCTACTGATACTCCATTTTTTATAAGTTCTTTAAGTATATTTCCTGATGGGGTTGGTAAAATTTCTATTTTACCCATTACATTATCTCCATCCCACCAAAAATCATTTATTAAATGAGATACATTTTTTAAATTTATAACTGTAGATTCTGGATGGTCTAGTTCTCCCATTGATCTTCTCTGGTCGACAAGATCTTTGTATTTATCCATTTCTCTATTCCATAAATCTTTTGCGTAATAACGTCCGTTCCCATTTTTAACTTCTGCTGTAGCGAGGATACCTTCGACAATTAAATTGCCATTCTCCTTGTTAACATTTTCATTTAGTTGAGACGGAGAAATATGAAATGTATGAGTTTCTATTAAAAGTTGTTTACTCATCTTCTGCTTCTACTTCTGCTTGTGCTAATTTTTCAAAGTTATCTAATGCAATTTTAAATTTTGCGTTGTTAGAAAAATCGATATTTTCTTTTTCTTTCATTTGCTCATAAAAATCTAACATAGCTTGTGATGCAGATTTTACATCAATAACTTTAGAATTAATCTTAACCATTATAGAATTTGGAATCTCTACTGGTTCATTCTCGTTAATAATTGATTCCATTGAAAATGACTTACCAGACATTTTTTCATACATTTTCTCCATTTTGCTTTTTCTTTTTTCTAAAAGCTTAATTTCTCTTTGCATGTCTTTCATTTTCTTTTTATCAACTAATTCTTTTAAATTATCATCTTCATTAATTGAATTAACTCTTTCTTCTTTTTCAGTTATATGATTAGTTAAAAATTCTAATTGAGCTTCCATTTTTGTAATGTCACCAGCTTTACCTATTTCGGCTAATTTAGTTTCAATATTTTCTTTTTTCATTCTTTTTTTACTTTCTTTATCTTTAAGAGCTTTTTCCATTGATTCTTCTCTATCACCATCTTTATCAACATCTGGATAATCTGGTCTTTTTTCAGCTTCCATAGTAGCATAGGTATCAGAATATGATACAGCAGTTCCTTCATCTTCTGCTTCATCCATAGGTAATTCTTTTTCTTCTTTTTCAGCCATCATATTTCTAATTACTTCACCTGACATAGCTGCTAATGAATGTGGGTTACCTGATGTTACGATTCCACCTAATTGCTCATTAATTTGTTCTTTTGGACAACAACTTTCTTCTTTTGATTCTTTTACTACTTGCATAGCGTTATTAGTATCTTTTACTTTTTCACTATATCCACTACCTCCATAATTTTCACCATCATTTTCTGATATTTTTTGTTCTTCATATCCTAAACCTTTAATACCAAATTGACCTTCTTTTACATAATGTAATGGATCTTTTGCTAAATTTTTAATAGCTATTTCTTTAGCTTCATCTAAAGTTAATTCTTTATTATAATTGATTTCACACTGAACTCCATTTAATAATTCTTGAGCATTAACATTATTTATATTTTCTACTTTAGGATCATAATCATAATTGTGGGATTCAATATTTTCTACAGATTTAGAAACTTTATATGTTCCAGTTTCTTTAGTTTCCATAGTAAATTTTCCTTCATTATTTTTAATTTTTTCATCCTCTTCTTTTGTATTTACTTTTTCTTCAGTATTTACAATAGGGTTAAGTGAATCTCCTTCAGCTAAGAATTTTTCAAAATTTTTCCAAAATGGTTCCTTAGCAGTAGACTCAATTTTATTTATTGGTTTTAAATCAACATAATTTTCAGTAACTAACTTTTTAGTTAATTCTTCATGTAATTTTTCTGGTGATTTGCTCATATTAATCGTTTTTTAATAAAGTTTCTATATCGTTAAAATAATCGCCAATTAAATCTGTTCCAATAATTACAGAAAAATCATTTGGATTATTTCTATAATGTTTAATCGTCTCAATTTTACCTTGACGTAATAATTTTTTTACATTATCTAGTCTTGCTTCTAAATTATCAAAAGCTTCAATTCTTTCTTTGTGAAACTTTTCAATTTTTTCGTCTTGCTCTACTAGCGTATATTTATACATATTAAAATAATTTCTTAACTATCATTCCTGAACCCTTTTGTACGTAAGTTCCATCCTTATTTTTAGGGACTAAACGATATTTAAATTGTTTTGTATATGCGTTATCTGTTACTCCATCAGGTCCTGCAGCTGGTCCTGGACCTAATGTTGCGCCTGGGTTTTGTTTATTTTCTTTTATTTTTTCAGCTTCTTTTCTTTTTTCGTACTCTTTTTGTGAACTCTGTTTTAATTTATCTATCTTTTTATAATAATCTCTAATTTTAGTATATCGACTTTCATCAAGATCTTCACCTAATCCTCCTGGTCCTTTTAATTTTTTACCATTTACATCTCTATCATACCCACAAGTACCTTCATTCATGTCATAATCATAAAGTTGTTTTCTAACTTTATCAATTTTATCAGTAAGTCTATTTAATTCATTTCCATATCTATTAGCAACAGGGCCTCCTTCTGGTTCAACGGAAGGATCATTTTCCATGTCTCTAAACATTTGCTCTCTTTGTTTTTCATAATCAGCTAACATTCCTCTTAGTGTTAAAGCTTCATCATAATCAATTTTTTCATTCATTGTATAACCTAAAGTACTTACTAACCCTGATGGCATTTTCATTTTGTATTTATAGGCTGTTTTTCCAGCTTTAGGTACTTTCGCTAGTTTTTTTCTTACTACTGGTAGTTTTTTGTTATTTTTTTCTTTTACTGGTTTAAAACCCATTTTTAATAATTCTTCATCATCAGGTTTTGAACCTTTTTTTCTAAATGCATATGGAGTATTATAAGCACCAGCAGCACCAGAAGTTGATATTTCTTCAACATCATCCTCCATAATATTTAACCTACGCATTCTTTTAAATTCGTCTGGATATTCGTTTCTTAAATGAGTTCTAACTTTATTTCTTATATCACGTATTTCTTCATATATCTCTCTCCATTTAACATCTCCTTTAGTTTTTTGAAATACTCTTTTAGCAGTATCTAGTACATCATTTAATTCTTCACCTAATTTGTCAAATCCAGGTAATTGTTCAATTTTCCATGAAATTGTTCCTGTTTCATCATCAATACCTGTTACTGTAGATTTTCTTTGACCATCATCACTATAAGTAACCTTTCCAATTTCAAACCAATCTTGGGGTCTTCTTAATTCTTTAGCTGCTTCTTCTGGAGAAGCAGTTTTTGACATTTCAGTAAGTTTATATTTGTATGGCATTTGCTACTTTAATTTCTTTAACTAATTCATAATAACGTAACAAATCAACTAAATTATCGTCTCCTACTTTATCTGTTTTCTTTAATTCAGTTAAAAATTTAGATACTTCAGTTATTTTAATCTGAGTAGCTTTATCTTTTATATTTTTTGATTCTTTTAAAAGTAGTTCTTTTAATTCATTAATTTTTGAATTATAAAAACTTCTTAATGATGGAGTTGAATCAACGGAATTAATATATTCTTTAAGTACTTGTTTTTGTTCTTTAGATAAATCTTGATACTTATCATTAAATTTTTCTAGTAAAATTTTATGAGTTAAAATTCTAGTATCTTTATCATAATTGTCAAATTCTTTTAATACATCTTCTTTTACATCATCAACCTTAACTTCTTTTTTAGTTAAATATTCTAATAAAGTAACTTTATTATTAATTAATTGATCAGGACTAGTACTTTGTTCTGTATTATAACTTTCAATTAAAGTATATAAAGCTGCTAATTCCTTATAATTTTTTATTTTCGAACCAAAGAAAACATCTAAATCATAATGTTTTCTGATTTCATTGATTAAATTATATTTTTGTTTTCTTAAAGAAGATCTACTAAACTTTTTAGAATTTTCTAAAATAGTACTAACTATAGCATTAGCTCTACCTTCATTTAAAACTTTAGATTTCATTATAGACTCATACAACTTATATTCTCTACCTAATGAAGTTTTTACAAAATATTTTTTTAAAATATCAATTGCTGGAGAATTTGCACCTTTGAGTGTATCTGATGTAATTTGGCGCACTAATAATTCAAAAAGAACACCAGTATTTTTATACTTCGAATGTTTTATTTTCATCAAAAAATATATTTATTTATAAATATGAAAAAAAATTTACTTCTTTAATTGATTTTCATCTAATAGTTTAGATTCAGTATTATCTTTTTCAAATATTAAATTTTTCTTCTTTAAAGCTTTAAAGACATCTAGATTTTTATAATAAGCTGTTCTAGCATCTTCAAGAGCTAATGGACTGCCACCTTGAAATTTAGGTTTAATAGAATCAGAATCATTTTTATCTGTGTCTTTCATTCTTTTAACCCCTAATCTATCTTTTCCAAAGTTATCATCTTGAGTATTACGTTTTGTATTAGAAACTTTTGGTCTTCCTAATTTAGGATCATCAGCTGCGTATTCCTCTGGTTTTGGTACATCACCTGGGTTAGTATACATTCTACCTTTTCCATATAATGAAGCTAAATCATGTGGGGTACCGTAAGATTTACCAGTTTTGACTGGATCATTACCTTCTGCTTCTATTTGTGCTAATCTAAATTTACGTTTAGCATCTTCTCTACTTAAATCTCTATATTCTTCATATTGATCTTCACTAAATTGATAAACATTATCATAAATCCAATCAGATGGTACTAAACCTTGTTCTAATAATTGACCTGCTAATTCAGTCTTTCCTTTTAATAATTCTATTTTTTCTTGTTCTAATACAATAGATGGACTATTTAATTGAAGTGAAAAATTAGTTAATGTTTCATCTGTATACCCTTGAGTATATAAATGAACTAATGCAATTTTGTTTAATTCTGATAGTACTATTCTTTGTAATCTTTCTATAGTACGAGCAAACCTAATATCTTGGGCAGCTAATGTAGCTTTACCTTCTATATCTTCTTCATATCCTAAAAATGCTTTAGGAATTTTTAAAGCTGCAAATAATTTTTCTCTTAAATATTCAACATCTTGAATACCGTCATAAGCTAATCCTGGTGTTGTTTCTATTTTTGTTGATGTATCATTTCCACGAATTGGAATATAAAAATCTTCTAACATGTTTTGCATGTTATATTTTAAATTATAATCACCAGTTTTTTCATCTAAAAACGGAGTTCTTTTTAATTGTGAAATAGTTTTTTGCATAAATGTTTCTATTTCATTTGGAGGAATAGAACCTACATTCATATAAAAAATACGTTTTTCAGGAGCACGTGCAATTCTATGAATTAACATTGCATCTTCCATTAAAGTATATTGTTTAAATAATTTTCTAGCTGGTTCAATATAAGCTCTTCCATATGGTAAATAATTTACATCTGATACTAATCTAAAATGTGCCATTTCATAGTTATCAAAATAAATTCCACTTGGATCTTCCATTTGGCCTGCTGAGTTAGGAACTGGGAACATCCCAGAACTTAAACTAATTAAACCATCTGGTGCATACTTATATTTTATTTCATGGGGATTTTCATCATTAAATCCTTCCATTCTTTCAATATGATATGCTGTGTAAGGTATTACATTATATACCCCAAATTTTTCAGCTATTTCTAATTTTAAGAAAAAATCACCATATTTACACATTTGTCTAATCCACATCCAAAGATTAAACTCAATGTTTAATACATCATAAAATAGATTATACAAAATTTTCTGTATATCTTCGTTAGCACTTCTAATTTGAAGTACTTCTCCCATATCATTTTTTAAAGTAGATTCATCTGCTAAAATATCTAAAGCAGAAGCAATAATTGCATCTTGATCCATTACATCATATTCTGAGTATAATATAGGTCTTAAGTATTGGTAATTTATATTAAATTGAGCACCATACAATGATGATGGACTCGTTGAAGAATAAATCCTATTATATCTATCAATTAGAGAATTTGTTTCAATTTCTCCCATTGATTGAATCTTTCCACTATCTATTACTTTTAATTGATTTCCACCTACATTTCGTATTACTACGTCAGTTGAAAACAATCTTCTTAATCTACTAAATACGCTTTTGTCAGCCATAATTTATTATTATAATTATAAATATTATTTAAAGAGCCAATCAATGTTCTCTTTACCATCTTTAGTTTTTATATGGTAAGGATTATCCGCTCCACTTGAAAAATAACCTGCTTTATATGCAGATCTGTTAACTTTTATATTATTTAAAGCATTTCTTGTAATATCAATACCTCTTTGTCTAAATTTCAAAGCTGTATCTCTAATATACATTGCTACTCCAAAAGCCATAACTAAGTCATCATTATAACCTGATTGTGCTTCTGGTCTTCCATTTCTCCAGATAAATGTCCTCATTTCTTCTAATAATCTTTTAGATTGAAATGTTACTCCTTTATCTGCTATATATTCTTGAAATTTACCTATAACCATAGGTCTAGTTCTAGTTGACATAGTAAATCCTGCTACCATTTTTGATGTATCTGTGTACTTATCAAAATACGAATTAACATTATTACTATCCCCTCTTGGAGAATAATAAAGATTTGAATAATTTCTATCAATAGCTACTTGTATTGTTGCCCATCCAATATTAGCATTTTCAAT
>VTLG01013560.1_pt1 | contig 13701 bp, 29 predicted proteins | sample 4694571 | NCBI WGS metagenome assembly VTLG01 (sample SAMN12604809, study PRJNA352737) | marine metagenome | biome: ENVO:00000447; feature: ENVO:00000209|ENVO:00000569|ENVO:01000036; material: ENVO:00002151; isolation source: viral sequences binned using virsorter ...
CTGATGCTCAATATCATCATGCAGAAAAAATGGCTAAAGGTGAAGAAGCTTATCAAGGTAAATTATTAGAAGCTAGACAATCAGATTGGAAAGACGAATTTGTTTTAATTATTTTATCAGCACCTATAGTTGTTTTAGCATGGGCTGTAATAAGTGATGACCCTAGTGCTATGGACAAAGTAAAATTATTTTTTGAATATTTTTCTACACTTCCGTCTTGGTTCACAAATTTATGGATTTTGGTCGTAGCTTCAATATACGGCATAAAAGGAACACAGATTTTCCGTAACGGAAAAAAGTAATATAAATTTACATCAAACATCTGTATTAAGAATCTATGAGGATAGATGCAGTAATTATAGATGCAGAGTTTAGAATGGAATCAGCTTATTCAGAGTATGGTCATTATATCTGTTTGAGATTTGTAGATGAAAGCCCAGCTTTAAATAAGCTAAAAGGTTTCATACAAGAACTTTCACAATTTGATGATGTAAAGCTTGTAGATTATAATTACGATATTGAAACAATAAATGAGTTTTCTAATTTAGATGGCTTTGATATTGTAAAACACTAACCCTCTTGTCTGTTTGCTAACTTAATATCTGTTTTTATTTCTGTTTGTTTCATTGAAGAATATCTATCCAGATTGTTATATTTTAGTTTTGCTTTTAACAATAACTTAGATGCAAGAGCATAAGCTTTTACAATTTCTTGATACTCAGGTCTGTTTCTTGCTCTGTTCTCTGCTTTTTTATCTGTAACTTTTTCTGTACCAGATTGTTCTTCTGTCATAAGCTTAGACAGTAAAGCCTTTTTGCCCTCGTCTAATATTATTTCTTTTTCTTGGCAATCAGCCCATTCTTCAGCCGCTTTGTCCATTTGGATATAAGCTTCTCTACTATTAAGGGTGTTCATACATTAATTTATTTATTTTTTCTAATTCTTCTATTTCTTCTCTAAGTTTACCATTGAGTTTTCGGTGATCTTCATTAACTTCTTTTAAATTTTTTATCTCTTTGTCTTTAAGATTAAGTATTTTTTGTAAAGCTAATAATTCTTCTCTTTGAGTCGCAATAGTAAGCCCAGCTTTTCTACATTGAGATTGCAAATACTCTTTTTGTTTCTGCAAATCTTCTTGTGATCTATATACTTTCATAATTTAAAATGGTGGTAAATCATCATCAAGATCATTCATCTCAATCGGTTTTGCGTGTTCAGGTGCAGATGGTCTAGCTTCTGTCATTGGCATTTCTTTATATCTTGGAACAGACTCAGCTATAGGCTTCATGCCATCTATATTGGGTTGCGGTTTAAATGGTTTTATCATTATAAAACTTAAAATCATTTGCAAATTACTTTTATCATATTTGTTAGGATTTTCAATTTCTTGTGTCTTTGCAAACCATTTCCCTCTATATCCCTCATTATGAAACTTCTGAACTTCTGGTGTACTATACCAATCATTTATTTGAGATAATGAGTATTTTTTCTTTGTTAAGCTACAAGTAAAAAGCGATTTTGCGTCAGCTTTATACTCATATTTAGGTGCTTTGTTACCTGTGCTTCTTAAATACATAGTCAAAGCACAAAATGGTGTTTTCTTTTGTTGTTGGTACATTATTTTCTCCTTACTAATTGATTATATTTTCTTACTTGTTCATTAAAAAGTAACTCTGATTTATGACAACTTAATAAACCAAGAAAAGCTTTTAAATGTTCTTTTTTGTATAAAATGTGTCTAGCTTCAAAATCACCATTATCTTTAGGCAATCTTACAATATACATCTTATTTATTTTTTTACCTGTCTGTTCTTCATAAGCTAATTTATATCCATGAACTTGATGCACCATGTTTATAAATATACCTTTACTTGTTTTTATATCAATCAACCAAAGATTTCCTTTTGGGTCTATTGCAACTAAATCTAAAGTTCCACAATATCCTCTTTCAGAATATAAAATTTTTTCTGACTCAGCTAATTTAAGTTTATGTTTTTTCCAAAACTTCTTAAATTTATCAAAACAAGCTTTGACAACAGGGTCACTAGGTTCTGTAAATTTTTCACCTTTAAGCCACATTTCACAAAATTTATGAACCATTGAACCAATATTTAAAATACTATCACCTTGTTTTTTTGCATTAGTTTTTGCATTTAAGATAATAGTTTCTATTTTATCTATTGGAATACCATGTCTTTCCATTTCTTTTTTTATAGCATTTACTTGATTTGCAATCTTCCAATTTTCTAACATTGGACTTGCTAATTTTCCAAGTATTGTACTCATACCAACTACATAATTATTGTTATGAATATAAACATGCTTTTCTGCATTGAACTCAACTTGATGTCCATGTTCAGTAACTATTTGCATATCCATTCCTCTCTCTCTTTAAAAATTTATAATTGTTTTCTATAAGTGGTTTTACAAAGTAATCAGCATCACATTCAAACAATTCGCAAAGCTTTAACTCATTCCATTTTGGACAAGCATTTGCACCTTTTTCATATTTCTGTATTTGTTGAAATGTAACATTAACTGCTTTTGCAACTCTAGTCTGTGTATATCCTCTCATAAGTCTAATCTTCTTTAGCTGACAGCCATACACTTTTCTAAAGACTTTTTCGTTTTGTTCGTCTGATATTCCGAACTGATTTAGATAAGATGGTATAATACCATTGATCTCTTGTATCTTATCTTCATTTTTAATTATCATAAAATGACCATTCCTTTTTCTCTCTATCGGTTAATCTATTGAATTGATCTTTCCAACAAGTACGACAGAGTAATGACTCATTGAAAAGAGTTTTACCAGAAAACCAAGCTAATTTATCTGCATCATCTTTAAAACATCTTGCACATTGAAAGCTTAGTTTGATAATTTTTGCTGTGGGTTTTGTCATTATAGTTCTCCTCTCTCTCTTTTAGGTAAATGTCTTATTCCATATTTTGCAGTACAATTTACACCACAAAATCTATATTTACCTAAATAGTAATAATAACTCTCTCCGTCCCATATTGTGTAATCATAAACAGGATATGGTCTTCCAAGCAAAGTTATTTTGTCATGTGGATTATCAGGTTCAATATCAGGTGTTGGTGGGTGTGTTTTTTTTCCATAACAAATCATATTACCTGAATATGGTTCTTTCATCATACGATACGACTTTGATAGTCTTTTTAAGTTTTTACCACAAGTTATACATTTTGGTATTTTCATTCTCTCTCCTAATCTAATATTGAATGTCCACGATTTTTAAGACATTCTCTATTTATTTTTTTTGATTTTAATTCATCAGCTTTAACAAAGCCAACAGTTCCTAACTCTACATATTTAGCAAAAGCAAACCTTGTGTAATCAAACACTAAATTTACATTTTCTTTTACCAATTCTTCACATAGAATTTGATCGTTAGTCAAATCTTCTGCTCTTGAATAGTCGAAAGTACCTGAACGACCTTTAGTATCAACAACCATTTTAGGAACACAAGCTTGTAATAGGGTCGCAAAAACCACCAATAAAAGTATCTTTTTCATATCTATATATCCTCTCTCTATATTACAGATGGGTGATATTTAATCATGTGTAGTTTGAAAGCCATCTGTTTTTTTTTCTCTTGAAGCTTTTTCAGTTTTTCCAACAAATCCTTTTCTTGAACTATGGTCTTGTCGTACTTCGCTTGAAGCTTTGGGAGTGTCCTTAACATACGATCTCCTTTTTATTAAAGTTTCTACTGAACTAACAGTAGTGTTTGGGTGAAATACTACACCCAAATTCTTTTGCATATCTTGTAACAAATCAAAGTCTTTGTTTCTAGTTTTTATTTTAAGTATCATGCTCTCTCCTTTGTTAAATAAATGTTTAAGGCTTTTTTATATAAACTATGTGCTTTTTCATCTTTAAAAAGAGTCCATGACTCTTTAGGTATAGAGTTAAATTCTTTTAAAACTTTAACGATACCTTTTATAGTTTTTATAGTTCTATGTTTTCTGTCAGATATAGTATGATAATTTATACAAAAACGAACATTACCATTATTGGCATCAACCCAATGTAAAATTTGTTTTTGTGTTTTTTCATCATTTATTTTAGTCATTATGCTCTCTCCTCATTACCATTCATTAAATCATCAAGTAATTTACTTTTCTCCTGATGTAAAAATGAATCAGTTTTTTTTTTGTTTTTGTGAGTTTTGCAATTTTCATTTAAGCATTTTGAAATAACATCAAAAGCATCATTAGGATAAATCACATCTTCTCCACATTCATAACAAGTAGTCATACTTTTTCCTTTTAGGTTAATTGTTTTTTTTATATTTAACATATATCGTATTATGTTCATAAATTGGTTGTATTATCAAGCATTAATTTACCGCATAAAATAAGGCTTTTTTAACATTTTATACAACTCTAGCTATTAATTTGCATAAAAAAAGCAAATCAGTTACAAATCAAAATAAGATATGAAAAAATTTATTATTTATGTTAAGAGAGATTATTGCTCCCAAGCAATATAAGTATTAAATTCATATCTTACTTAGGTTAATTAAGGTAGCGGACTACTCTCTCTGTCCGCTATCTTTTTAGAGAGAGGATATAGAAATGAAACAATTAGAGTTGGAATACCCAGCACATAATTATACTGAAACAAGCAAGTCAGCATACAACAAACAAAAGCCAAAATTAAAAACTAAAAGAGAAAAGGTTTTGGAATTTGTAAAATCGCAATCATCAACTAATTATCAAATCGCAGATGAATTAGAGATGCCATTATCTAGTGTATGTGCTAGAGTTCGAGAGTTACAGCTTTTAGAACTTATTGAAGATAGTGGACATAGACGAGAAACACCTTATGGAAAAACAGCAATAGTATGGCAAACAAAAAAGAACGAGAATACATGAGTAAGGTAGCAAATCTTGGCTGTTGGATTTGTGAAGCACCAGCTAATGTTCATCACATCAGACCAAAAGGTTTAGGTATGGGAAGAAGATCATCTCATTATGACACAATCCCTTTATGTTTTTTTCACCATCAGGGGAGTGGCGGCATACATCATAATAAAAAAATCTTTGAACAAAAGTATGGTACTGAATTAGAAATATTAGCCAAAGTAAAAGAGAGGATAAAAAATGAGTCGTAAGTCAGGTTATTTTATTTGTTACAGAAATATATGGCAACACCCTGTATTCAAAAATTTGTTACAAGCTAGTTGCTGGATATACATGATTAGTTCTGCAAGTCATCAGGATAAAGATTTGAGATTTTTAGAAAACAAAATTTTTATAAGACGAGGTGAATTAATAATGCCGCTAAGAGTTACTGCTAAAAGATTTGGTATGTCATATTCTGAAATGAGAACTTTTATACTAAGGCTTGTGCGTAGGAAGATGATTACAACTAGAACCGCCCACTTACAGCCCACAAGCAACCACAAGAACAGAAAAGTAACTATTATTAATGTTATAAATTACGATAAATTTCAGTATGTTGATAAAGAACAACCACTTACAGACCGCATATCGCAACAAGTACTAAATAACAATACTAATACACAAACTAATATAGGGTCTAGCAAAGATAACATTGTTAATAGTGAATATAAAATTGTGTCCGAGTGGGGTCAGTATAATATTATTATGAAAGATGGCAAAAAATATAAAAAGCACAAATGGAAGAATGAGCCAATAGTTGAGTATCAATAATGGCAGATTTAAGAATATTAAGTTTAGGTGCTGGAGTACAATCATCAACTTTAGCACTTATGATTGAAAAGGGAGAGATTCCAATGGTTGATGCTGGAATCTTTGCAGATACCCAAGCTGAAAGTAAAGAAACAATGGAGTTCCTTGAATGGCTTAAATCTAAATTGTCATATCCTGTATATATTTTATCAAAAGGAAATCTTACAGAACATTTACTAAATACTGATTTTCCAATTGCACCATTTTATAGTTTGGATACTTTAACAGGTAAAAAAGGTTTAATGATGCGTCAATGCACAAATGATTATAAAATTCAAATTATTACACAAAAAGTCAGAGAGTTATTAGGTTTAAAAAAAAGACAAAAAGTTAAAAAAGGTACAAAAGTAGAAATGTTGATGGGTATATCAAAAGACGAAGTATTTAGAATGAAACCCAACAGATTACCATATATTACTAATGTATATCCATTAATAGATATGAATATGCGTAGGCAAAATTGTATTGATTGGTTCAATAAATATTATAATAAAACACCACCTAGATCAGCTTGTATTTATTGTCCATATAAAGGAGATAAAGAATGGAAACACCTTAGAAAAAATAACCCTGAAGAATGGCAACAAGTTATAGAATTTGATAAAAAAATTAGGAATAATTCAAGAAAAAAAGAGGTCGAGGTTTTTGTTCATAGAAGCTGTAAGCCAATATCTGAAGTAGATTTAGACATTGAGGAAAATCAATTAAATTTATTTAATGATGAATGTAGTGGTTATTGCGGTAATTAAATGATTGGAATTTTAAGAATCTTTAAATATCTTAGAAAAAGATTGATTAAACTGTCACTTGAAAATAAAATGCTTAAAGTACAGCTTGAATATTATAGGGCTGTTGTAGAATCTATAGAAAAACGAAAGCATTAAATGGTCAGAAAAAAGTCAAAATACAGACATATTTCAATAGGTAAAAAAAAGTATTTCTTCTATCACATTATCTGGGAAGATATTTTAGGTGATAGTTCACATTTCTCATTTAATGAATTTGAAAAGATGAAACCAGCAGTAATGAATACTTATGCTTATGTATTTAAAAAAGATAAAAAATATTTATGGACATTTGCTAGTTATGATGAAGAAACCTTTAGTGATCGAAATGTCTTTCCTATTGGTTGCATAAAAGAACTTAAAAAGATAGAAATTTGATACCTTTACCAAAAAAAAAATATAATATAATTTATGCAGACCCAGCTTGGCATTTTAAAACCTATTCTAATAAAGGTGAAAAACGATCTGCTATACAGCATTATAACTGTCTTAATATTAATGATATTTATAATATTCCTGTTGCTACAATTAGCGATACTAACTGCATCTTATTTATATGGATTATCGACTCAATGTTGCCAGAAGCTTTGGAAACTATTAAAAGATGGGGTTTTAAATATAAAACAGTAGCTTTTACTTGGGTAAAACAAAATAAAAAATCTGATGGTTATTTTACAGGTATGGGATATTGGACAAGATGTAATCCTGAACAATGTTTGTTAGCAACTAAAGGTAATCCAAAAAGACTCTCAAAAGCTGTAAAACAATTAATTATTAGTAAAAGACAAGAACATAGTAAAAAACCAGATGATATAAGAAATAGAATTGTAGAACTTTGTGGTGATCTTCCAAGAATAGAATTGTTTGCAAGACAAAAAGTAAAAGGTTGGGATTATTGGGGAGATCAGGTATAAGAATCAATTATGAAAAGCGACATAAACAAGGCAGAAAAGAAGAAACAATTAGGCAGACCACATAAAACTATTGACGAAAAAATATTAGCAAATCTAAGCCAGATTGGCTGTACTCAGGAAGAAATAGGTAGCATTGTAGGAATATCTGCTAGAACATTACAAAGAAGATTTGCCGATTTATTAGAAGTAAACAAAAACAAAGGTAAAGCTAGTTTAAGAAAAAGAATGTACGAAAAAGCTATGAAAGGTAACGACAAGCTTTTGATCTGGCTCTCAAAGCAATACCTTAATATGTCTGATAGAATACATAACACTAACACTACAGAACCCTTACCATTAATTATAGAAGCTAAAGCTGAAGAAGTAAAAGATTTGAATGGCAAAGAAAAAGGGTAATCTTTATGGTAAAGTCATAGAATATACTCGCACAGAGAATGGCACTTCTATTGGTAGACGACCTAAAACTTCATCAATGAATAAACACAAACGCAGATCATTTAAAAAGTATAGAGGTCAAGGTAAATGAAACTTTATAATGATGACTGTTTAAAAATATTACCAACAATTCCTGATAAATCTATTGATCTAATACTTACTGACCCACCTTATGGAACAACACAATGTAAATGGGATAAAATAATACCTTTTAAATTTATGTGGAAAGAACTAAAAAGAATAATTAAAGATAATGGCTGTATAGCTTTATTTGGAACAGAACCCTTTAGTAGTCATTTAAGATTATCTAACTTAGATTGGTTTAAGTATGATTGGTATTGGGAAAAATCACACTCAACGGGATTTTTAAATGCTTATAAACAACCTTTAAGAACTATTGAATTAATATCAATTTTTTATAAAAAACAAGTTTCTTACAATCCACAAATTCAAGATAAAGATGAAAATAAAATAAGACCACTAAGAAAATATGGTGGAACAAGAGCTGGAGTTTATGGAAATTATCAATTAGGTATTAACAAAATATCAAACAAAAAAACTTTGCCTAAAAATTTAATATATTTTAGTTCAAATACAAATAAAATACACCCAACACAAAAACCCGTACTATTATGTGAGTATTTAGTTAAAACATATACTAATGAAAACGATATTGTTTTGGACTTTACTATGGGTTCAGGTAGTACAGGAGTTGCTTGTAAAAACTTAAATAGAAATTTTATAGGAATAGAATTAGATAATAACTATTTTGAAATTGCTAAAAACAGAATAGAATCTACATTATGTTAAAAAGATCAAACTTCTATCCAAATGGTGAGTTTATACCTTACCAAATGCCACAAGATTTTAGACCATCACAAGGTAGAGGGTCATGCGGAAACTGCGGAATGTTTTCTGAAAGAAGAATGTTTTGTGGTGTATTTAGGACTCAGGGAGTCAAAGATACTTATGTCTGCAACAAATGGAGACCAAGACATTTCAAAAGATAATGGAACTTATTATTATGAATGATGGTGTTTATACTCTTGTTCAGGTAACAAAAGAAATGTTGAGCCATATAAAGATTGTATCAGATGTAGATTGTTTTTCTTTATGCGATATTATTAGATTAGAATTTACAAACTACTTAGACTATCCAATAAATCTACATCAGATGAAAGATGGTTCAGGTTATCTTTTTGGGTGTATTTGTAGATGATTAGTGATATTAGAAAATAATGTCATTACATGGAAATAGAAAACTAAACAAACCTTTTAGAACACCATCAGCATCTAAAAAATTTGGTGTATTTGTTAAAAACAAAAGAACAGGTAGAGTTCAGATTGTTCGATTTGGAGCAAAGGGTATGCCCATTCGTAAAAATAATCCAACAAGACAAAGAATGTTCTTTGCTAGATTTAGACCTATTTTAGCGAAAGTAAAAGGACAGAAAACTTTGAGTCCAGCTTATTGGGCTATCCAATCATGGAAAAAAGGATTTAAAATATGAAGAAACTTAACATCAGCGAAAACACTTCTATTGGATTACCTTTAAGAAACTTAATTGGTTTGATTTCTGCAATCCTAATTGGTGCGTGGTTTGCATTTGGAGTCATTGAAAGATTAAATAAATTAGAAACAGCAGATACTTTATTCCAAGCTGATCTACTTAAAAAAGCAGAACAAGAACCTAAGAACTTAGAGATGTTTATGTTGATAGAACATTTAGCATCACAAATAGAATCTATAGAAAAAGAGATTGAAGCTAGTAGATACAACAAAGTCAATATAGATCATTTAAAAGAACAAGTTGATATTATAAATAAACAAATAGAAAAATTAAGAAATGGGAGTCACTAATGGTCGAAGTTGTTTTTGCTCTTTTGCTTATTGTTGATAACGAAATAAAAGAACACAGAATACAAGATAGTTTGAGTAAATGTTTGAAAGCAAAAAGATATGCTATGCGAGATAAATCTTCAAACGATAGAGTAACGTATCAATGTATAAAATCAAAAGCTAACATAGAAATTTACATGGGAGAAAAGAAGATAACTTCTTTAATATTAGAATAATTTATGAGTATAACAATGATTGATTGGATTATAGCAAGTATTGAAAAGGTAACTAGAAGCATATTTCATTGGTGCTGGAGAGTACAAACTCATAGGAAATACAATGCAAAGAAGAAAAGAAAATGAGTTTTATTTTAAGCATGATGATGTGTTCTGTAATAGATGGTGAAACTAAATGTATTCCACCACACACTTTTGAAGTGAAATATCCTGATGCTTATGAATGTATGCTAGATGGCTACAATGAGTCTTATAATAAAATTGTAGAACTAGGTAGAGAAGATGTTAATAAATACAACATCTATATTAAATTTGGTTGCTATGAAGATAACTCTAACAAAACCCCAACATCATATATCGTCATCAAAGAAAAGATTTAGAGTTTTAATATCAGGTAGAAGATTTGGTAAAACATATCTTGCTATAACTGAAATGATGAAATATGCGGCTCTACCAAATCAAAAGATATGGTATGTAGCACCAACTCTTAAAATGGCAAAAGACATTTGCTGGTCAAACCTGAAAGAGATACTTAATAAATTTAATTGGATAGAAGATATAAATGAAACAACACTTACAATAACTATACGAAAAACAAAAAGCACTATATCATTAAAGTCTGCTGATTTACCAGATACACTTAGAGGAACAGGATTAAATTTTTTAATATTAGATGAGTTTGCTGACATAGACAAAAGAGCATGGTTTGAAGTTCTTAGAGCATCAGTATCAGATACATTAGGAAATGTTTTTATGTGCGGAACTCCTAAAGGATATGGTAATTGGTCTTATGAGATGTATCTAAAAGGTAAGCAAGACCCTGAATGGGATAGCTTCCAATACACTACTTTAGATGGTGGAATGGTGACACCAAAAGAAATAGATCAAGCTAGACAAGACTTAGATCAAAGAACTTTTAGGCAAGAGTTTGAGGGAACATTTGAAAATTATGCTGGTGCTATTTATTACAACTTTCACCCTGTTGAGTCTGTTGTGCATAAAAAATTAGATTGGACAAAACCTTTACATATCGGAATGGACTTTAACATAGACCCAATGTCAGCTTGTGTTGCACAAATAGAAAAAGAAAAAATATATTTAGTTGATGAGATAGTAATTTATTCAAGTAATACTGACGAAATGGTGCAAGAGATCAGAGATAGATATGGAACAAAAATACCTATATTTATCTATCCTGACCCAGCTTCAAGACAAAGAAAAACTTCTGCTGGTGGAAGAACAGATTTATCTATTTTACAAAATGGTGGATTTACAGTTAAAGTAAAACATAGACACCCAGCAGTTCGAGATAGAATAAATGCTGTCAATTCCAAACTTAAAGATTCAAAAGGAATAAGGCATATTTTTGTTTCCAATTCTTGCAAATATCTTATAAAAGGATTACAAAGACAAACGTACAAGGAAGATACAAATATTCCTGACAAAGAAGATGGATTTGACCACATGAATGACGCATTAGGATACATGATTGATTATATAAAACCTTTAGTAACCCAAATGCCAAGTTCAGTACCAACAAGATGGGTTCACAAATAATATGGCTTATACAAGAGATGATGCTTACGAAACACACAAAGATTACAAAGAAAATGTAAATCTTTGGGAATATTTTATAAGATCATACAATGGCGGCTACGATTATACTATTGGTCAATATCTAAACAGATACAATCTTGAATTAGATAACGAATATAATCAAAGACTTGGTAACACACCATGCGATAACCATTGTAAAAATATAATTCAAATTTATTCATCTTTTTTATTTAGAGTAAAAGCTTCAAGAGATTTTGGTTCTATGGCTGATGAGCCTAGTTTAGAATCATTCTTAAAAGATGCAGACTTAGAGGGTAACAACTTTAACTCTGTAATGAAACAGGCTCAAAACTATGCGGCTATCTATGGTCATACTTTTTTGATTTTAGATAAACCAGCTATACAAACCAGAACAAGAGCAGAAGAACTTAATCAAGAAATAAGACCATATATTTCAATCGTTACACCTGAGAATGTTTTAGATTGGAATTTTAAAAGAGAAGTAAATGGTAAATATTATTTAGACTATCTTAAAGTAAGAGAAGAAGTAGATAAAGATGGCGGTACATATTTTAGGTTATGGTTCCCTGATCGTATAGAAACAATTTATTCAAAAGATGATCGGTCAGATCCAACCACAATAGATACTGTCGATAATCTGATTGGCAAAATACCAGCAGTTATTTTATACAATTCCAAATCGCATAAGAGGGGGATTGGTCAATCAGACCTACAGGACATAGCTGATTTGCAAAAAAGTATATACAATGAATTATCTGAGATCGAACAATTAATTAGACTAACAAACCATCCATCATTAGTAAAAACTCCAAGTGTTAATGCAAGTGCTGGGGCTGGTGCAGTAATCGAAATGCCAGATGAAATGGACTCAAACTTAAAACCATATTTACTTCAACCATCAGGTCAAAATCTAAATGGACTTATGGACTCAATAAATCACAAAGTAGATGCAATAAATAGGATTGCACATACAGGAGCAGTTAGAACTACAAAGCAACAAGTATCATCTGGAATAGCTTTACAAACAGAATTTGAATTACTTAATGCAAGACTTTCAGAAAAAGCAGATAATTTAGAAATAGCTGAAGAACAATTATTCAGATGTTATGCTATGTTCCAAAACACAACATTTGATGGTGAAATAAATTACCCAGATTCGTTTAATATTAGAGATTATGCTTCTGATCTAATTTACTTCCAACAAGCAAAAGCTATGTCTATTGGTTCACCTACATTTAACAAAGAAGTTGATAAAGAGATTGCAAGAGCAGTTGTAGATGATGATGAAAAACTAAATACTATTTTTGACGAGATAGATCAAAAAACAGAAGTTGGTGAATTTACACAAGATGAAACTACACAAGAGGATCAAGAAGTAGAGCAAGAGCAGATTTAATGAATGACAGATATAGTAAAAGACGCAACCGATTATCGAATCAAACAAATTGAGATAGCAGAAGAAAAATATTATAAAACTCTCATAGCAACACTTGATAGAATAGAACGAGAAGTAGTTGATTTAGCAAACAGAGATTTAAAAAAAACAACAGATGGAAGATTAATAGAACTCCAAGCCGCAATAGCAATAAGACCTAAAATAAAAGCAATACTTGATAGAGAATATTTAGCATGGTCAGATACAGTTGTAAGAGAGGGTTTTACAAAACAAGCTAAGAGAGTAGAAAAAGCTTTCAAAAGAATTGGTAATATTCCTGTACAGTTTCAAGAACTAACAAAAGGTGATCTTGCTCTAGTACAAAATCTGAAACAACAATACTTTACTCAATTTAAAGATGTATCGAATACATTTACAAGACGATTATCAGAAAAGGTTTATCAAAATACATTAGTAGGAAACAGCTTTGTAGAACTTGAAAAAGAACTCAAACAAACAATCAATGGCATTTATGCTAGTTCAAATGATGCAGAAGCTAACAGACTAATAGATTTTATTAATAATAATAAATTTAATACATCAAAGAAATCAGAAGTAGATACAGCCATACAAAATTTACAATCTAAGTTTGCAAGAGATAGGGCTGGAGAAAACATGAAAAGATATGCGAGTCAGATATTAAACGACTCATTAAGAGAATTTGATGCAACCCTTAATTTCAATAAAGCTAATGATGCTGGTTTAACATTTGTAAAATACTTTGGAGATGTAATAC
>VTLG01006510.1_pt1 | contig 13697 bp, 12 predicted proteins | sample 4694571 | NCBI WGS metagenome assembly VTLG01 (sample SAMN12604809, study PRJNA352737) | marine metagenome | biome: ENVO:00000447; feature: ENVO:00000209|ENVO:00000569|ENVO:01000036; material: ENVO:00002151; isolation source: viral sequences binned using virsorter ...
AGCAATGGCTCAATTCTTTGGGGTGAGATCGTGACATTTCTTGATTTCGACATTATTGGACATACAAAAGGTATTGTTCGTGACAGGTTTCCAAATCTTGATGAGGCGCAGATTGATCAGATCGTCAATGATGCAGTAGAGCAAAATCGTATCTCAGATTTTGAAACATATTTAAACGAGGTTGAAGTTCGAGCAGACAGTGAAGAAGCCCAAAGTGAATTAGGTGATTCAGGATCTCCTCTTGGGCCAGGAGAGCGTGGTCAGGGTATAGACCCTGATAATTTAATTGAGATACCAGATCTCACTGATCCCTCAAATGAAGATACTCCTGGTCAAGAAACTTCTGGTCAAGATCCCACTCATGCAGAAGGGTACGGGGCCAGACTACGAAATCCCGGTGGGATGTTTACATCGGAGTTCCTTGATACTGATGGAGATGGGGTTGATGATAGAGATCAGACTGGTCCGGGCGGAGATACTCCTCACACGATTAATGGAGATACTCCTGGTGACCCTAGTGCAGAAACGCAACTCCAAAAAATAGCTGAATGTAATGCAAACGGTGGCATGTGGAATGGCACCGAGTGTGTTATGCCAAATCTCACTAATCCCGATCTCCTAGACCCAAATCAAGATGATAATCCGTCGATGTCAGCAGATGAGTTCGCTGGCCTTCTAGCAGAAGTAGGTATTCCTAGAGAATTTGCGATGGATGTCTGGACAACTTTCGCTGATCGATTCACAGATCCCGCCTATACAGGCGCTCAAGCAATGCTTGATATCTATGACGAAGATGCTTTTAAAAGACGTTTCCCAGGTATCACCGCGATGCGAGAAGATGCCACTACTGATCGTGCAATTCCTACTCCTGGTGACTATCTAAAGAAGGAACAGTATGTATTTAATTTGCTGAGATCTAATGACATCGATCCTGCAACAATCGACGGTGACACCCTTGTCGAAACTCTTTTTGTAAATGGTGTAAGCAATGAAGAACTATCTCAACGTTTACAAGGTGCTCAGAACATGCTCAACAGTGTGCCGCAAGAGGTACGAGATACGTTTATTGAATGGTATGGACAAGGTGCAACAGGTAATTTGATGAAAGCATTCTTAGATCCAGATGACGCTTGGGGTGGGAGTTGGGTAGAGGTTGGGGATAAAGCAAGCGCAGCGTTTGCTGCTGGTAGAGCCGGAATGATGGGTATCGATATTGATCGTATTGATGCTGAAGCAATCGGACGGTTAGGTATAACACAGCCAGCAATAACACAAAGACTTACTGATTTGAACGTGAATGCAGCCTTGTATCGTGAGATTATTGGTGAAAATGTTGATTTAGATTTGGAACGTGAAGGGTTAGAAGCGGCGTTTGACATTGATTCATCTGAAATGACTTCGCAAGAAATTCGCAATAAAATAGCAAGACGGCGTGCTGATCGTGCTGCTAGGTTCGGTGGTGGTGGCGGTACTATGATTGGTCAAACAGGTACAGGATTAGGGGTCGCAAGATAATGCCAAAATATCAAACGTCAGGTTCGAAGGGAAAAACTAAGAAAATGGCGTATCAGAAAGTTTCTCGAAAGAAAAAGAGGAAGTAATGTTTACTAAGGATCTTGCAGAGCGTGTCGTTGCTACCTTTGCACAGTCATTTTTAGCAATCTATGTTGTTGGAACAACCGACACATTGAAAACAGCATCTATCGCAGGTGCTACTGCGGTGCTTAGCCTTATGAAGGGTGTAGTTGCGTCCAAGTTTGGTGACGGTTCTCCTTCAGCGGCTTCGTAATGTAAAACAATGGAATGGGCGGGTGCTCTCGGTGCTTTAGGCGCTGCTGTAATAAGCGGTATCTTTGCAGTACTTATTGCACGATTACGACGAGAGAACACAGATCAGCATGCCATCAATCAAGCCAAGCTGGAAACGATTTCAGAAGACGTTAGCGAGGTTAAGATGGATGTTAGGGAGGTTCGAGCCGCCCAATACCAGCATTTAGAGTGGCACGCACAGCATTGACCTGGTATAATCTTTGATGGATCGCTGTGTGCTCATAATGGGCCGGTGGCTGTGAGCCCCATACGGGCCGGTCAGTATCCGTCCATTAGGATATCGCACGTCCCTGATGAGTAGAATAGTGGTAGACGAACCCGGAATGTGACGACCGGGAGTTTTCGTTTTAGTCATCCACCCGCATCGTTCCTCCGCGATGTGCGAACAGGCAAAGGAGAGTACCGTGAGTGAAGAAGGTAGTATTAAGGAATTGCGTGACGCAGCCGAACGAGGTCGCAAAGCCACGCAGGAACTTGACGAGATGAAACGCGAAATGGCGTTTCTAAAGGCTGGTGTTGACATGGAGTCAAAAGCTGGTCAACTTCTGTATAAGGCATACGATGGGGATCTGGAAACAGATCTGATTCGTTCTGAAGCAGAGGATCTTGGAGTGTTGAAAGGCAATACACCTGAACCTGAAGCACCTGTAGAAGATGATTCAGTGCAAATGGAAGTTGCTGAACAACGTAGAGCCTTATCTCAAGATTCGGTACCACCTGAAGCCACAACAGAGAATCCCTACGATGCAGGCCATAGACAGTTTCAAGAAATGGTTGCGGCTGGTCGTCCAAAAGAGGACGCTGCTGCAAATTTTGTGAAAACTGTTATTGAGGCTGCTGGTTCAGGTGATAATCGTGTTGTGTCCTAATGCCGTCCTACGTTTATCGGTGTTCTGATTGTAAGCATCAATACGAACGCAGCCATTCGATAAAAGATGATCCGGATACGGATTGTCCAATGTGTGAAGAATCCGCAGTCAAACGGATCTTCCAGTTAGCGAATGTATCGCCTTCGTCGTTGCCTTCAAGAATGAACAAGATTCCACCCCGACGGGTTGAACCCAGTTGGGAAAAGGGAATCGCTGGTGAACGAAGACCGGATGGGTCTTTTGCTCCTTACCTGCGTCCGCAAGATCAAACTCCTATGGGAGTCAAGGAATTTGCAGATAATCGCACTAAATACGAGAAGCGTTTGCGAGATATCAAGCAGGGTCACGACCTTGTTTGATATGTAAACCGTCTGACTACTACCAAGGAGTAAAATAATGGCCTCAGTTTTGGGTCTTACTACTACCTACGGTCTGTCGGCGGGTGTCAAAGTCGATATGGACGAGTTGATTTATCTTATCTCGCCTATTGATTCTCCGATGATTAACGGTATTGCTGCTGATGGCAACGCGATTCTTGCGAGTTCCGGGGTTACCGAAACTTCGTTCAAGTGGATGGATGAGGAACTTCTCCTCCCGCGTGCTGCAGCCGACGCTGTTAACTCTTCGACCGGCACCTCCGTTACGACTGTTTCGGTGTCCGCTGCTGATTCGTACAAGTTCCAGGTCGGTGATCTTGTCACCGTCATGGACGAAGGTGCGGCACAGCACAACGCCGTTCTGCGGGTTAGCGCAGTAAACAATTCCAGCGGCGACCTTACGGTTGCTGGTTGGGCCAACCACGGCGACCAAACCGCTATTGCATCGGGCGATATCGTTACCGTTCTCGGTACAGCGCTCGCTGAGGGTTCCGACCCTGGTTCGGCTCGTGTGGCAGATAGGACTGAGCGTACTAACTACACTCAGATCTTCGGTCCGACACCCGTCCATATATCACGTACTGAGCAGCAGATTGCCAAGTATGCCGTGAGCGACGAATTCTCCAAGCAGGTTTATAACCGCTCGGTGGAAAACGTTATTTCGCGTGAACAGGCGTATCTGTACGGTCAGGCCGTGAATGACACCACCAACAAGTATCGGTCCACTGGTGGACTTTCGTACTGGCTGTCTTCTAACGTCAGCACAGCTACGAGTCTGACTACCGCCAATATCGATACCCAGTTGCAGGCATGTTACAACGCTGGTGGAGTTCCCGACGTTCTCGTTGCGAACCCCATTTCGTTGGCTACGATAAACGACACCGCAAACACCTCTACGGTCCGGCACGTCATTGACGATCCGCGCCGTGGCCGTGTCCCGGTGACGCAGTACTTCAGTGAGTTCGGTGAAATCACTGTGGCACGTAATCGTTGGGTCAACGCTGAGACTGCTTTCCTCATCAAGAGGGAGAACATCCAGCGTCGTGTGCTTCAGCCACTCGTGGTTGAGGCGCTGGCAAAGACTGGCGATGCTGACAAGGTGCAACTTGTGTGTGAAGAGGGTCTTCAAGTGAAGGGCCAATCGCACATGGCATTCTTTAAGCAACTGACTGACTACACAGGCTCTGCCTGATTGATCTAGTCTGTTACAGGGGGAGAGTGCGGAAATGCCGTGCTCTCCCCCTCTTAGTCAGGAGTTGAATAATGCCTACCCTTGGGAATTTAGTAACACGCACTAAAAGGCTGCTTCATAGCAATACACGTACCGAATTAGATAAGTTGGATGCTTCAATCAATACGACTGCAAGTCCTCAAATGACTTACAAGTCTACGGGTGTTCGTCCTGGCTCGTATCTTTCTATCGGTGACCCTACGCAGGGTTTTGAAACAGTTTTTGTTCATGCCATCGATTCAAGTTATTCCTCAAATGGGAATACGACGGTGGAACGGGCGATGGATGGGTCAACTGCCTTATCCTTTGATGACAATTCGTTGGTTGAAATCGAACCTCGGTTCACTGGATATCAGATTTATGAGGCATTGATTGACGCGATTCATTCGCTACCAGAGAATCTGTTTGCTGTTTCTACGACAACAGTGTCGTTTACAAGCACTACAGATAAGTCTGCATCTGTCACATTTTCTAATGGGTTCACTCGGATTCTTAAAGCCACTCGAACTTCACGCAATAACGAAGACCGAGAAATTGGAGTTAATGTGGTCGTACAAGAATTTGGTGGTTCCTATAATTTGATTGTTCAGGAACCTACCGAAAAAGCAATTGATGTTAAATTAACTTATGCTCATCCATTTGTAACCACTGGTATTGATAACGCTACAACAGCAACTTCTATTGGAACACAGATAACTACAGGTGGATCAAACCCTGTTCTTATGGACAGGTCGATGGTTGACCTTCCTTGTTTAGCTGCAGCGTCAACATTGATGTTGGCTGATGAGTCAGCCAGATCTGATCTTCATGCCCAGGGTGTATCCCGAGATGAAAGTCTTGTGAACGCAGGTGATCGTGCAAGACATTCGTTGATTTTACAGCAGAAGTATCAACAACGTGTATCACAGGAAGCCCGACGGCTTATGGCTGTGTGGGGTGTCAGAGATCAGAGCACTGTTTCTTCTGTGTTCCCCGCAGGCTGATGGCTCTCCGTGATGCGCTTCCGGTTCTTATCGGAGCACGTAGATATAATATTGATGTTACCCGTTTAGCAAGATCAACTATTGATCCGATTCGGCAGGGGTTTGATACCCAAGGTACGCCGGGTGAACAATCATTGAACCAGGGTGGGGTATGGAAACGTTCACGGAATAATTGGAATTTGGGTGCAGGTCAGCGTGAGGCTGATACTGATGAGGCTAGTACTCGTAGGTTTTATACGTCGCAGGGTATTGATGTATGGACTAGCAATGAAGCTAGTTTGTTGAAAACAACTGCACGGACTCTTGATTCAACTTCAGATAACCAGTTAATTGTTACTGCAGTAACAGGTGGTAGTAACTATGTGTACGCCATTGCTGATAACGATGTTTGGTATTCAACGACTAATGGTAATTTAGGTGGATGGACTGAAATTAACGAACCTGCTGGTGCTAGTTCAATTACGGCTTTAGCTAGTGACGGTGTGAATATTTATGTTGCGTCTGATGCCGGATCTGGCGAAGTACAAAAAATTACTGGTACTGCAGTAAGTGGTAGTACAGCAAATACTGATCATTGGGTAATCGATAATGTTGATGGGGTTTGGGTAGCGAATGGCTACTTGCTTGCTTCAGTAGCGTCACGACTAACTATATTGACAACAGGCGATGCTCCAAGTACTAATGCGGACGTAACCTCTGCGTCATTTGGCCAAGTTGGTTCGTGGAAATCGGTGATTGGTACACCTGTGGGGATTTATGCAGCAGGTACACAAGGTGATACTTCTCGTATTTATTATATTGGGATCGATGATTCAACAGCATCAGGCTTATCAAGTCCAATTATTGCTGCTGAACTTCCACATGGTGAGACAGTTAATGTTCTTGGTTATTATGGTGGACTTCTTTGTATCGGTACAAGTAAAGGTATTCGTTTAGGTGCCATTACTGGAAATGCTTATGTGACTTACGGTCCTCGTATAGATATCAAAAACCATGATGGCAATTTTGTAGGAACTAACTGTTTTGAATCACAAGGTGAATTTATTTGGTTTGGATGGACAGACTACACTTCGACAACAACAGGACTTGGCAGACTTTCACTAAGCGAGTTTACTGCGTCATTAGTCCCAGCATATGCAAGTGACATAATGACAACTGCGACTGTTCAAGGGACTGTAACAGGAGTTGTCAGAACTAGTGATGATCGGTTGTTATTTGCAGTAAAAGGTGACGGTAGTGGTGCTGCTGGAGTATGGCAAGAACATGCTACTAACTATTTAGCGTCAGGTGTTCTTGATTCAGGTCGGTTCAGATGGGGTGTAACTGAGAAAAAGGCTATTGTTTCTGGTGATATAATCCATGCAGCATTGGAATCAGATAACAGTGATGTAGTGACCTTTAAAATAATAAAGGAAGATGACTCTACGCTTGTAACTGTAGCTACATCTAATACTGACGAGGCTACAACTCCCGGTATTTCAACACCTGCAAGTGCTGTTTCTGGTGAGTATGCTTCAACTCAAATAACTTTGACTCATAGCGTTGGGTCTACAACTCCAGTGTTAAAACGTTGGACATTACGTGCAATCCCAATGCCGTTCATTTCAGAAGTAATCCAAGTCCCTATTCTTCTATCAACTTACACGGATTGGGATGATAGACATGTCTATCACGATCCTTATGATGATTACGCTTACTTGAAGGGATTGATGGAAGCCCGTGATTTAGTGTCGTTCACAATAGGAGAAGAACCTTCAAAGACAGTCTATGTTGCAGGTGTATCATATGAATCAGGATCATTATTAGAATGGACCGATGATCGAAAATGGTTTGAAGGGACATTAATAGTTTCGTTAGTTACGGTCCAAACATGACAGAAACGTTTGAGCCTCCATACTCGATAGATATCGATACTTTTGCCGCAAATTCATTAACGGCTACTATAGCTACAAGCGTTACAGCAGTTGCTAATAACTCAACAGACGAAACGGTCTATCCGACATTTGTAGATGGTGCCACTGGTACACAAGGTTTAGAGACTGACACTGGTTTAACGTATAATCCAAGTACTGGTGTACTAACTTCAACTACTTTCACGGGTGCTTTATCAGGGACTGCTTCGACTGCCACTGTGGGTACCAACGTTACAGTTTCTGCTAACAACTCGACAGATGAAACGGTGTATCCCACCTTTGTTGACGGAGCGACTGGCACACAAGGCATCGAGACAGATACCGGTTTGACCTATAATCCCAGTACCGGGCTGCTTACTGCAGGTGCTTTCTCTGGTCCATTAACAGGTAATGTCACTGGTAACGCTTCAGGTTCTTCTGGTTCGTGTACCGGTAATGCTGCTACTGCCACTGTAGGTACGAGTGTTACAGTTTCCGCTAATAATTCAACAGATGAAACTGTTTACCCAACTTTCGTGGATGGTGCTACTGGTAGTCAAGGAATCGAAACAGATACAGGTTTAACATACAATCCGAGCACTGGTCTTTTAACTGCTGCTGGTTTTTCTGGTCCTTTAACGGGGGCTGTAACAGGAACGGCTTCCGTAGCTACCGTAGCTACCAATACTACTGTTGTAGCAGACGCTACTGATGCCACTAGGTATCCGACCTTTGTTGGTAGCACCAGTGGGGATTTGGGGGCTATGGCAGATGCTGGAATTACATACAATCCGAACACCAATGTGCTAACTACAACAACATTTGTGGGTGCGTTGACAGGTAACGTTACTGGTAATACTTCAGGTTCGTCAGGTTCATGTACTGGTACTGCCGCTGTTGCTACTGCTGTTACAGCATCTGCAAATAACTCGACAGATGAGACTGTTTATCCTACATTTGTTGATGGTGCGACAGGTTCACAGGGCATCGAAACAGACACTGGCTTGACATATAATCCTAGTTCTGGTTTGTTGACTGCTGCTGCATTCAGCGGCCCCTTGACAGGCAATGTAACAGGTAACGCTTCGGGTTCTTCAGGATCTTGCACAGGTAATGCTGCTACTGCTACAGCCTTAGCGTCAGCTCGCACTATTGGTGGTGTGTCATTTGATGGGACAGGCAATATCAATTTGCCAGGTGTCAACACATCAGGTAATCAAGATACTTCTGGTACAGCGGCAGATGCGACAGTTCTTGAAACTGCACGCAATATCAATGGTGTAAGTTTCAACGGTTCTGCAAATATTACAGTAACGGCTGCTGCTGGGACGGTTACTGGGAGTACGTTGAACAGTGGTGTTACTGCTTCTTCGTTGACAAGTGTCGGTACTCTAACTGGGCTATCTGTTTCCGCTAATCCGTCATTCACTAACGCTTCTGCTGATAGCAACATCAGTCTCTCTGGTGCTGGTACTGGATATACACAGGCTTCTATTCATTTGTCATCTACTGATGATGCTCGTGGTCAAGGAATTTATGGATTCAACGCTTACAACGACACAACATGGTTTTGGGGTCAGCCTTACGGGTATGAAGATCAATTCAACGTTCATCGTAAAGCAAGTACAACTAGTCTGAGTGTCGCTGCTGCTGATGTAACAAACAAATTGATGTATATCGCATCAGACGGAGATATGTGGATTGCTGGTACTTTGACTGAGGCTTCCGATTCTCGACTCAAAGAAAACATTGCTGATGTTTCTCTAGGTCTTAGTTTCATCAACTCATTACGGCCTAGAGAATACAAAAGAGTTGCTGGTACTAGAAAACATATGGGTTTCATAGCACAGGAAGTTGCCGCTGCCCTCTCAGATTCTTCTGGTACTGCATTATGGATCAATGAAAGAGTTGATATTGCTGGTCCAGGTGAATCAGCGAATATTGTTGAAACACAAGGACTTCGTTATACCCAATTTATTGCACCGTTAGTAAAAGCGGTACAAGAGTTGACTACACGAATAGAAACTTTGGAGGCAGCGTGATGGATGAATCAGGATTGTGGCCTTATGAAGAAGAACGTATCGAACAGCTAGGCGAATGGCCTGATATTGATCTACCATTCACTGATAATGAACCCTTGGAATGTGGGTTAGAGAATCCGGAGATATGTGAATCATGTCAGTAACTAACGAAGATTTATTAGATGCTATACACAAGCAGTACCAAGACTTTGCTGCCACTGTAGAAGGTTCTCCACAAAATCTGGTTACAGAAAACAAACATCTCTCTCTTATAGAAAAGATCAAAGATAACATCGCTTACATTCTTGGGTTACCTGCAACAATTGGTGGCGCATTTGGGTTTTTGTGGGATTCAGGTAATGAACAAGCTGAATTGGCTTATCAAGTAACACAGTTAGAGACTGCTGTTGCAGATCTTAAAGCCGAAAATGATTTATTAGGAGGTGCGAAAAACTTTTCGCTTGATTTATCAGGTGCTCCTGGTGGTTCATTGATTCCAATACTAATTGGAGTTGTTCTTGTGGTAGGGATTGGGACACTTTTCTGGTATCAAGCACGACGACGACGATGAAACGGTTTGTCGCAGCGTTGTCGCTGACGGCACTGATAACGGCTTCATGCGGAGGGTCTAGTGCTCCACCACCGACAACGTTTGTTCCTACAGAAGTAGCAGCAACATTAGATTATCTACCTGCGAATGATTCTTTTTCATTCGAGAACTTCGGAGGAGGACAAGCACCAGCAGAACTCACTGTGAACCTTGTACGTCGCCTTTATGGTGATACACAGGTATGTGCAGAAGTTGTGGATAATCGTTGCACTCCACATCCTGTTGTTCTTCAGCTAATCCAACAAGCAAACCGGTCAATGGCAGCAGGTTTATGTGAAGGCTTCGCTGTTCTAGCATTACGTCTTGCTGCCGATCCAGATGAACTGATGGCATTACAAGCCGATGCAACACGTGTCGCTGAAATGATAAAAGCCAACCCTGCTCTTTTATCAGAGTTGGCTTACTGGTATACAACACAGTTTGCTACTGAAGTGCAGGCTCAAGCTAAATTCTATTTAGAAAAGTCTCCTATTCAGATTGCAACTACGTTGTCAAACGATTTTGCTAACGGTGGCACTGGTACTGGGTTTACTTTAGGGATCTATTCTGATCAAGGTGGTCATGCAGTTACCCCATACAAAGTTGAATCTGCTGGTGATGCTTACAGGATCTATGTCTACGATTCTAATTGGCCTGGTGAGGAACGTTGGATTGATGTCGATGAAGAAGGTTGGGTGTATGCCTTAGCATCTACTAACCCAACTGAAGCGGCATCTGCATGGGGTGGAGAAACAGGAACGATGGAGTTAACTCCAATGTCAGCTCGTCGTGGTCCATTTACTTGTCCGTTCTGTCCACAGGAAGGGCAAACAAAGTCGGGGACTTTGATGACAGTTGCCGCATCAGGTGATTCTCAATTGGGATTACAAATACAGGACCAAGATGGTAATAGACTTGGTTTCTATGACGGAGAAATGGTCAATGAAATACCGGGTGCTACTTATCGTTACCTCATATCTTCTGGCTCTGCCGATCCTGTTCTTGTATTTCTGCCACCGACAGTTGAAACGTATACTGCCGATGTCACATCCTTAACAGCGACAGAAGATACAGAAGAAGTTAAAGAAGCATTCAGTCTTCTAGTTTTGGATGAAGAAAAAGGTGTCCAGATTGATGCTGAAGTTGCATCTACTGAAGTTGAGTCTGATGAATCTCTGTTAGAAGTTGCCGAATCTGGTATCGAGATCAATGAAGACACAGCAGAAATTGAGTTATCTCTAGGTGAGGTACTCGTTGAGATAGAACTCGATGAGGGAGAAGGATTTGCTGCAGAATTCACAGAATCGACTAAAGATGAAATCAATATAGCTGTAGAAATTGTTGATTCAGAAACTCAAGTGGTTATCGCAGAAGCAACTATTGATACTGCCGAAGTGGAAGAAACCGCACCAGTTGAATTCACAATTGATTACGACGAAGAGACTGGAATCCAAGTAGAAGAAGATTCTGTTGATGCTTGGGTTGCTTCTGATGCAGAATACTTCCAAGCAGTTGCTGAAGATAGAGTTGCTGAAGTACTCGGAGAAGAGTTTGCCGCAGAGCGGGAAGAGTTTACCGCAGAGTGGCAAGAAGATTCTGTTCTTGTAGAAATTGATGAAGATACTTGGACATCAGACTATTGGGAACCAGAGAATTTTGATGAAGATTATTATGAAGAAGAATCCGCAGAGTGGGAAGAATTCACAGAGTGGGAAGAGGCTGAAGAATTCGAGGAGTGGTCAGAAGACGACCCTTTAGCGCAGGGCGCAGCAGCGCCGGTTCTGTTATCAACCGAACAGATCCGCCGAGAAACAATCTTGACGGAAACAACGGAACAAATACCAACAACATTGTCGAATCCGACAATTCGTCGGGAGATATACGAGGACGAAGGTGGGGAACTGACGGAGATCTGGACCGATATGGCATGGGAAGTCCAGACGAGGACGACAGTGACAACAGAATTGTTGATTCAGGAGGGGACGGAATCGATCTACGCTTTGAATGGAGAAACATATTCGGAGATCGATTGGATAACAGAGGAGACTCAAGAAACGATCAGTTCTTCGATGGAGATAACGGATGCTTGGACTACCTCCGAGCTAACAGCAACGGATCAGGACTGTTTATATCGCCCGAACTCGGAACCGACCCTGTTACAGGTCCGCTCGGATGTCTCTACGCTTGGATCAAACGGGATTGTCCCTTCTCGTCAGCCGATGACTTCGATGAAAGCCAATGGTTTTACGAAGACGCTCCGGATATCCTCCGTACCACAATCTTTTTCAACTGCGTTCTTCCCAATGCAAGGGGAGGAACCTCCCTGGTCGAATGAGAAACCATCTGGTTGTGCAACTCCAGGTGAAGCAACAGTTGTCCAGCGACAAGATGCTGCAACAACAACAAGTGCGTCCACTGTAACTACAGCCGAAGATTCTTCGGATGGATATTGGTACGATACAACAGTCGTTGTTGACACAACAGTGACTACATATACTGATGTCACTACTGTTATTTGGAGTGACGGTTTCAATGAAATAACTGAAACTGATCCTTATAATGTGACGACAACAGCAACAGCAACTGCTGTGACAGCAAATGATTGTTCACTTTCAGGTTCCAACAGTGTTGTTTGGACAGGATTTGGAGATTCATGTATCGCTGATATTGAAAGTGGTAGGGGTGGTGATGATAAAGTAACCTTCACACTTACTGAAGAGGCAACAGTTGTGATAACTGCCGCTACAAGTTTGACTTGTGACGGTTGGCCCGGCACTAGTAACAATGGAGAAGACGCATATGGCGACCCGTATATTTATCTTTATGACGAGGATGACAACCTATTAGAATCAGACGACGACGATGGCTGCACCGATCAAAGCGCCTCTGGAAATTGTTGGGACAGTTATATCGTCAAGACGCTCTCTACAGGTACCTACTACGTCGTCGGAAAGGTCTATAGTTCTGGCACATCAGGCTGGTATACGTTAAACATTGACCTTGCCGCTGTCTAAGGTAGACTATTGTTGTGACAATTCCAGTTGTATCTAGTCATGTCTATATTGATCCTTTGCATCCACGTTTCAAAGAACGATTGAAAGACTTCTTTACTGATAAACGTATTGCTGGCAAGGTGAAGGTTGTGTCTGGTGTACGAACCAAGGCACAACAGCAGGCGTTATATGACAAGTATCTAACAAAAGGTTGGCCACTTGCAGCTAATCCGAATCGTGTAATTGCTCCCGGCTTTCACGGGAGTTGGCACCAACAGCAGGACGACGGATTCGGCTATGCAGTTGATTTCCGGATTGTTAAACGAGGTACAAAGGAAGCATTTGTTACAGATGTCGCTGCCGAATATGGCATCCGGCCAACTGTTAAAGGAGAGTGGTGGCATTTTCAGCCACGAAATTCTCAAGGCTGGTTTGATCGTGCTCCATCTTTTGGAGATGAATCAATCGTTGAACCAGACGAACCAGCTACTGATCTCAACGCAGTAGTTCAATATATTGAAAGTCTAGGTCATCAAGTTGCTCTCGCTCCCTTGCGTAAAGGTTCTCGTGGGGACACAGTTCGGTTTGCTCAAGCCAGACTAGGAGATCTCAACTTTGATGTCGGTACACCTGATGGTGTATTTGGTAATAAAACCAGACTTGGAACTATTCGGTTCCAACGCCACAATTCACTTGTAGCGGATGGTGTGATTGGAGGTAAAACATGGAGAGCAATGTGGGGGATGGAAAATCCCTAATTGACTTTGCGTCAATAAAACCAACTGGACGGGCATGGGTAGATCATCTACCAGATGAGATATTCAACCAACTATGGGATGCGTTGAATACTCCTACAGGTATAGGAGCAATTACGACTTCGAATTGGTGTCGTTCTTTGGGATACACGGATTC
>VTLG01001328.1_pt1 | contig 13695 bp, 13 predicted proteins | sample 4694571 | NCBI WGS metagenome assembly VTLG01 (sample SAMN12604809, study PRJNA352737) | marine metagenome | biome: ENVO:00000447; feature: ENVO:00000209|ENVO:00000569|ENVO:01000036; material: ENVO:00002151; isolation source: viral sequences binned using virsorter ...
GCGTATCGTGATCCATCAGGATAAAATCAAAATGCGTCCGATGCTGATCCAATTGATCCTGGATTTCCTGTTCCGTCCACGGATCAGATGCCGCTGTCTGGTTAACCAGGCGTTTAGTAAAAGTGATTAAATCACTCATAGATGCTCGGACTGCCATTTGATCCTCTCCTTATCATTGAAAACTATGGGGTAATTTTGCGATAGCTTCAGCGGTTTTCCGTGCCACATACGCCTGGAGATCGCCAGGTGTTTCCACCCTGATGGCACCGTTACCGTTTTGCTCTGCCGGTTGGATAGTGACTTCAAACGGTACGCCACCATCAAGCCATTCCATTGCTTTTTGGTATTGCTGAAAACTCAAATCGTGCATCCGGTGTTTAGTATCGGTGAAATTGGCTTTATAAGTATCGATAATAGTCATCAGGAATTGGTGTGCGCGAGGAGTTAATTGGCCGTGGTCACTAACTTCCCAATGTACCATGTTGAGGTAATCACGTTGTAATAACACCTTGCCCAGGTCACGATCAGGATTGATGGTGCGATCGACCATTAATAACGCCAGGTTACGTTCACGGCATTTCCTTTGTCTCATGTTTTCGGTCACATATCCATAGTGCATGATAGCACTCTCCGGTAACTCGAAAGCCGGTTCAATGGGATCATTGATGGATTTTTGTGCGTGTTCGTGGATAGCTCCCCAGAACCGATAGCCGCGATTATTACGGAACAGTCGGACCGGTTTATCATGCCGTTTCTCAGCATCCCATATCAAATGGTTTTGTCGTAGTGCCATACCTTCAAAGATCGCCGAATCCAAGTTTTTGCGTAACTGTTCCGGACTGACCAATTCTTCATCAGCATCAATCCATAAGATCCAATCACCTTTGGCGTTTTTGATCGATTCGTTCCTGGCCCATTCAAACGATCCAGGTGCCGGTAACGGAATGACTGTACCTTGTGCGTCCTTCAACTCCGGCAGATCCGGACACATGGCCGGTTTTGGATCCACAATAGCATCAAACTTTTCAGCTATCCGGATAGTATCATCGTCCGACTCCATATCAGCGATAATGATTTCGTCGGCGATATACTTCAGTGAATCCAGACATCGCGCCAGGTGTTTTTCCTCGTTATGCGTTATCATGCAGACCGAAAGGCTTTGGTAAGGTCGCATGGTGGTGGTTTTATGTTCCAGATCGATCTCTCCGGTTGGTCCAGCCTGGTGCTTGATAATGTAGTGGCCGCAAACGTTTCCGCGTGGTGTTGGGTCCAGGTTAATGAAAGAGGTCAGGAACCCTGGTTTCTCTCCGAATACTTGATGTATTGCGGATGAATCCCAATGTATCTTGTGACCACGCATACCGATATCCTTGGCTAATAGGTATTCGTGCATTGGTCCGGTTGGTACTGACCAAACAATCCAGCCGCCTGGATTCAAATGCGATTCCAGGTCATCGATCACTTTTTGGTAATCTTCATTGTGTTCCAGGAACTCGCCACAAAAGATCAAGTCGAATTTATCTTCGCGAATAGCTTCAAAGGAACCCACACGAAACTCGATCTCTTTCTGGACGGATTTGCAGTATTCATCTGCGTTTTTAATCATCTCGGCAGAATAATCTATACCAACAACGTGCGCTTGAGGAAACGAGTCTTTAATATGGTAAGTTATGGCACCGTTACCACACGCAAAGTCCAGAATGCGTTCCGGTTCCAACTCGCTGGCCAGGTGTGTCATGGCACGCGGTCGCGCACTCACTGATCCGAACCCGTCCTTTATTCGTGCCATTTCATCGGCCAAGGTCAAGGCGTTTTCGCTGTAGCTCTCCGGTGATTCGTTGGCCTCTGGTAATTCACAGTTAGCGTCAACGTATCGAGCGGCGACAAAGTCGTCGTGGTGGATAAGGTTTTCAACGATTCGGCTTTTGTTCTGTGTAAACCGATCCGCAAAGAAACGGTCGAGTTGATCACTCCATTCAGCGGCGATGTCTTTATACTGATAATGATTCTCAACCCAGGTACGACCAGCGTCCTGGCTGGACTGATAAAAGTTGTCGTGATCCATCAGGAAAAACGCGTTACGGATAAAATTGGTCTGATATTCTTCGCTGTGTGCATCACCTTCGATCCGTGATCCGGCTTGTGCGTGCAAGGTTTCATTTAATCCGCCTTTAGCACTGCAAATCAGTGGTGTCCGGCACGCTTGCGCTTCTAAGGCGGCAATACATGACGTTTCATTAAAGTTTTCAACGCCTGGATATAGCATCAACTTGGATGATGCGATTTCTTTATACAGATCGTGTTTGTTGAGGTTACCGAGATAATGCACGTTTTCAGCGTGCGCCATTCGGCGATCAGCTTCATCACAAATCTTTTTCACGTTGGGATTTGGTTCATACATGGAATAATACCGTGCCACGTGTAGCTCCAGTGCTGGCCGGTCCTTATTCATCTTTTCAAATATTTCCAGTAACGGAAACAGACCGCGTTCCGGTCGCGAGATATAGATTAGCTTGTTTGGGTCGCGTTCAACACCGGCCACCGCTTGATCCACTGTTGCCAGGTCAATGCCGTTCTTGGTGGCATACCCCAACTCCTTACATGATGCCGGTAAAAACTCTTGATAATGTTGTTGTTGCCAACTGGAGACATAATATAGCTGGTCAACTTGCCACAATGAACCGCAATACTCGCGCGGCATGGTTAGAACGTCCTGGTTCCAGATAATTCGGCATTTTGCTCTTATAGCTTCATCCATAATCTGAAACATCCGGAGACTGATAAACACGTCGTATTCAATGGCTGTACTGACTGCCAGCATCTTTTCCGCATCTTCCCATCGGACACCGTCATACATACCACAATCGGCAACGTCCTCAAAACCGGTGAAGACGGTGACTTCGTGACCTAGGAGTGCCAGTTCCCTGGCCATGTAAACCAGAGCGGACTCACTGCCGCCTAGAGATGTTTCCAGGTTAATGGTATCGGCGGAAAACGGCACCGAATTACAATAAAACGCGATGTTATATTTCATGGATTTTCCTTTTGGATTTTCCTTTTTTGTAATTTATTTATCTCCGCTTTTAACTCTTTCAATTCCTGGCGTTGATCCATGATGGCCGCTTTTACCTGGCGCACAAAACGCGGATTGAACTGTTTTTGCGGATGATGATGTAAAAACTGTTGTAATGTGTCTTCAGTTGTCATATTTCTAACGGTTCCACATAGTCGTGATCCATAACCTCGGCCTCTTCGACAACGCAACAAACTCGATACCTTAGATCCGTCGATGAATAATCGTTTTTCCTGGTATTGAAATAGATTTCTATACCTTCGATTTCGTGGCCGGTATAATCTCGATCCTTGTGATCTTCTCCCAGAAACCGGACATCCGGCATTATTGACCGTAACACGTTCATTAGATCCGATTCCGTATCATAAACCACGATTTCGTCCACATACTTCACGCCACGTAACTGGATAAATCGTTCATATATCGATTGGACCGGTTTCGTCTTCTCCAACCGATCAAGTGTGGGATCGGTTTGCAAGCCAACGATCAAATAATCACAATTGGCTCGGCATTCCTCAAGCATCAGGACATGACCAGCGTGCAAAAGATCAAAGGAACCGCAAGTGAATCCAGTTTTCATAGTAGGTTAAAAACCAAGTGGCGCAAATTAGGGATACGCCACCTGGTTCCAAGGAGAAAAAAATGAACCTCAAATATCAGTTATAGCGCATCACCTAAAAAGGCTTTAGCTAGACCTGATTCGTTTCTGACTTCTACCGTGTATTCGCCCACTACCATACCACCAGTAGCTGTACCGGTTTTGGCCAATTCTTCCGTCTGATAGGATCTACCGGCTAACGGCACCACATTGATGCGGTCGCTGGCTAAAACCATCAAAGAATTAGTTGGCATCCATCGGTTAGGCGGCAGAATTTGTTGGCGACCATAAGACGATTCAAAAACAGATATTTCTGTTCTGAAAGTTTCTTCGTCTTGTGTGGTCCTGATCCGTGAATCGGCGAAATCGTCGATATCACGTTTGCAGTTAGCATCTGCCACGATAAAGTCAACATCTGTACCACCAGCATCCCAAGCGGACTTAACGACCACCGAGGTCAAGAAACTTGCCGACATGGTAGCCGCGTTCTTGTCGTTAGTGGTAACATATCGCCAGATCCCTTTCATCGACCGGTAAGCGGTAGCCGAACCATAAGAGTTACCAGCGTCCACACCCAGGATCACCGCACGTTCTGTATCGCGAACAATTTCGCGTGTGCGTTGTTCCAACTGGTGATCGTATTCATCGCCGATGTTCCCAAGTTGCCGCACCGCTCGTTCCGTGTCGGACACGTCGATCGGTTTGACAAATTGTTGAACCCAGTTGTACTTCCTGGTACGGTTCTGCGACAAGTCACCGGTAACGTCTGCACCTTCAAGCGTGGCGTTACTGATCAATTCTACCGATCCGCCTGGTGCCAGACTTGATGGTCCTACACTACCGACACCACGATTAACGGTGATCGAATCAGCGGCCGTTGCTGTTACCTGGAGTATTTCTTCGTAAGCTAACGAATTGTTCCCCGTGATACGTAACTGATCGCCAATCTGGATCGATCCGCCAGTTCCATTGATACGGAATGTGGTGGATGCGGTGGCTGAATTGATGGCCGTGGAAGCGATGATGGATGGTGGTCCAAGCGATTCCTCTAGCCATTCGTGCAAAGTGTTGGTTGCTGGTCGTGCGGCATCACCAAGAAAATCCAGTAAAGGAGTCTCAAACGGCGATATCATCGAAACGATATCACTGACATCCTCGGCCAGTGCTGTCGTATTGTCGTATGTTGCTCGGCCTGTAAAAGCCATATCATATCTCCTGTGTTTCTAGTTGTTCACGTCTAAGGCGCATTGCGGCTTGACGATCCGAGGCTTTACCGGTGCGGCGTGCTTTATCCATTGCCGCCTCGTAATCCCTCTGAACGTTATCACCACCAGCGGATCGAGAACCAACTGATCCTGATCCACCGTTACGGACATTCGCCGGAACAAAGGATTGGTACTTATTTAAAAACAAGTCCACCGCTTGATCGACGGTAAGATCTTCACCTTTGCCGTTGATGGCAACCATACCGGACGCATCCACCACGGCCAGGTTGAATTGGCCGTCGTCACTGCGTTTAGCAACGATGCGATATTCTTCATCGTTTTCCGTAAGTGGAGTGCCACGTGTCAGCGTACCCTCGGCGATCGGCATCATCTCCGGTAATATACCGGAACCTGACCTGGCTAACGCGGACTTAACTGCGTTGGACAAGTACATCGATTCTGATCTCCGTTTTTCCGCTTCCAGTTCTTCGTTTGCGTTCTGAAGCGACGAAGCGTGTGCCTTGTCTCTATCTTCCAACAAACGTTGAAACTCGGTCTTTTCCTCGGCTTGGCGTGCGGTTTCCTGTTGCTGACGTTCCGCTTGCGCTTGACGTAATTGTGTTAATTCGTCCTTCTCCGCGTTATTCAGTCCAGACTCCTGGCGTTCTTGCGTATCACGCTCAAATCGCCGTTGCACCTGTGACCTTACTCGCGGTATCAAGACACTATCAATATGCGTTTGCTGTTCCTCAGTAAAACTGATTCCAGTATCCGCATCCTGTTCAATTGTTTCATCTACCATTTTTTATCTCCGTTTATTCGCTCGTCAGCGTCCGTTTAACGTCCGTCGACAGGTTAATTCACGCCACCATCTGGCGCGACAGGTGGTTCCGGCACGTCGCCGGATGTTTTGAATGTTCCTTCGTCGGCAACCGTCAGACATAAACTTAAAAAGGCCAGACCGTCCGACCAATCCGTGGGATCAAGTTGCATTCCTACCGGTCCGATAACGATGTCATTCTCTGCCAGGTATTCCGAGGCGTTTTCCAGTACAACCTCAAACATCTGATCAGTTTCGACCTCTCCGTTATCCCATTTAACGCGAAACGGTTGCTCCAAATATTCCATGTTCACAGTAAAAGCCATTATTTTGCCGCCAGCAATCCCAGGATCAAATCAAAATATTCCGGATCTTTTTCGTATAGATCGTAAGCTCCATAATAAACACCTTCCAGGCCCATCGACAGGATCTCGTAATACCCTTTGTCCTCGCGACCATAATCCTTGCCCATGTACACATCGGTAAACTTGTCTCGTCGGCCTTTTTCGCTTTTCTTGTACACACCACCGAGCCACTTTAAAGCTTCACCTTTAGTCCGTCGATCATAAAACTGTTTTTCCACTGACTTAGTGCCAACGGCCAGATCCTCCACCCGATGACCAAACTCATGCAACACCGTGGATATGCCCCATTGTTCATTCCAGGTATCCGATGCGATGGTGGACACCCTTTCATATTCTCCTTTGACAACCCGGTAACCGTTGTGACGATAATAACCGCGATCAACCTTGGTCGTTACGACCGGAACCTCAGTCTCCATTGATTTCTTCACCCAATCAGTTGGCATTAGTTCCATCGTTTCGTCCAACCACCCCTTTATCTTTCGGTTGCTCCGTTTAGCGTAATTGTGTTTGTTTCCTTCCGCGCCAACTGGTCGGATCTGCGAAATAACGCTCTTGACCACTTCCGCCAGGTCCAAATAAACTTTACCGCTTGTTTGCCCTGTAAAAACTTCCTTTTCATCGCGGAATTTCTTTACAATATCACCTAAAGAGCGCAAATCATTGATTGATATTTTTTTGCCGCCACCCATCTCCATCACACCCAGTTCAAAATCCAACTCGCTCCATAATTTTGCCGGTATCCGGTGCGGTTTAGTGATCAATTTTCCCGCCGACTCAATCGACCGTTTAACCGTTTCATAAATCTCTTCAGATTTATAGGCCCATTTTTCCTGGCGGCTGAGATCGCGTGTCGGCATAGCTTTCTCCCAGGCGTTTTTATAACTGTCGCTCATTCTCGCCAGCTCGGTATAAAAAGAGTCTATAGCTTGCTTTTCTTCTTTGGTAACTGTTTCACCTGGTGCGCGTTTACTGTCTCGGACCGCTTCATATTCTTCCGCCATTTCTTCACGCAACATCTTCCCTATCCTGATATAATCCTGTTCCGTGTTGACGCCTTTGGCGATCTCACGTCGGACGGCATCACCAAAGGTCGAGGCCGCTGGTTCTTCTGGTACTGACGGCATCAGAGGCATCACCACGCCACGTTGTTCGATGGTGGCACGGACAACGTTACGAAACAAATCGAGTTGGCGTTTCTTGTATCCTTTACTGAATCCCTGGCCGCCTTTACCGATGCGGACTTTATCAATATCTTTTTGCAGTGTCGGGACTGCTCGTTCCTGGTCGAACTCGTCCACGTCACGCAAAACGTCAATCTGATAACACAAACAGTTTGGATGTGGCTTCGGCGGCAAGTATTCCGGTGGATAAACACCGCGACCCAGGCCGAAAAGATTCTGGCTTACCAGGAGATCACAAACATCATACTGAGGATGTCTGCCGGAGAGTTCCCACTTGATACCTTTAACGACCGGCGATTGTTCACTTGATGCGCGTGAGGCTTCCCAATAGGAGTTATTTATCTCCGTCCTGGCCAGCCGCATGGTCTTAGTCTTCAGTGATTGACCCATACCCACACCACCACCAAGCACAAACTGTGATAGCTGATCCGCCATTGACCGCGCTGATTGGCCGCGTGCAATACCGGCAGTGATCACCGTTTCGATCTCGTTTATCTGTTTGTTTGCCCATACATTGGATGATATCTTCAATGTCTCGATATGGTATCGTTGCGCCAATCCTTCCAGTGTTAAACGCGGCACATCACTTAAATCAAGCATCAGGTTAACGTCATCGTTCTCGATCAACAGATCGTTTGTCGCTTCCTGTTGTGTGTTGGCTACCTGGTTCGCCACGTCCATGATGGCTTCGCTGACAACCTGGTTAGACACGATAGATAATTCGTTCACCATCTGCACGATTCGCATCCGTTTCTGTTGGTAAGCGCGAATGGCCAGCGGTTTATCCTCGTTACCGATTAGCGACCTCAGTTGAGAATCCGCCATCAATAGAGAGGTTTCCAGGCGTTCCTCGATCTCCCTGGTTTTCTTGATCGGTATGGATCGCATATTAAGAATCGTTTTTTGATAATCAGATACCGACATCAGTTCCTGTTCCGTTTGTGGCGATAGCTGTTTCGTCCAGTTGTGACATAATTAGCTCGGTTTGTGTCGCTTCATCCATCTCAGTATCGATCAAGTGTTGCATATCAGGCGTTAGTTTCGGTTCAATCTGTTCCATTAGTCTCCGGAGATGCGCATTGACAAAGCTCGGTGACTTATCATTCATCAGTGTCCTGATCAATTCGGCGTTTTCCAATAGACTATCCATCGGCCTTACATTGAAATCGTCTGGGTAATCCACTTCCAGGTCAATATCCTTCTCCATCCATTTCTCGAACAATCGCGCGATCTTGGTTTCCGCTGATTCCAGCGTGCGCGAGAACCTGACAAGTACCTGGTTAAGCTGATGGAAATCGTATTGTTTGGCGATCCCGCTTTGTTCGGCCAGTTCACGGAACTCCAGGTGCGACAATCTAAGCATTTCTTTCACCAGGTAATCAGACGCGAACATCTTCATAAACGCGGCTGGATCAGTTGGCGGACTGACGTATTGCGGCGGCTGTGCGCCAGCCGGAAACTGAAAAACGTTAGAGGCACTAATGATCTGCTCCTCTTCTTGTTGAATACCGGCTTGAATCGGATCGTCAGGCGTGGCCAGGAACGGAAACGCTTGCTTACTGGTGAATTCTTCGATATACGACACCGTGTTGGTTAGCAACCTGTTGAGTGGCGCGATGTCGGTCAATTGCGACAAACCGACCCAGTTATCAATAGGATGATCCTTGAATTTGACGGAGATGAACGGCACCACGCCAAGGTGATGCTCACCGGCATCCACCATGTTGCCGTCCTGATCATGGACGAACCATTCATCCTTGGTCCAGGTACGATACTGATAATCCAGACCGGAGACGTCATCAATGAATGGATCAGAGGTATCCGATGTTTGTTCGCGTAACCGTATCCAATTGAGTTGGTTGTGTTTGTCAGTTGACCAATCCATGATGTTCAGTGCATCATACATGGTGCAGTATGGACGTAATTCGGACGCCTGGAGATCTGCCATTGATACTATCTGAATATCCGTTTTCGGCATATCCACCACAATACCGACATAACCAAAGACCTGGCTGAACGTGGCCACGGTTTCCATGAAGTTGTGCATGGAATGACCTTGGAAGTCCGCGTCGAAGATCAGTTGTCGATACAATTCGTCCTCGGTGTTTCTGGCGATAGAGGTTTCAACGCCAAAGATAAACGAGGTATAAATATCAATAATCGGTCGGCAATAATTGACGAATGTGGCGCGTTTTAGGCGTGTAACATAATCGTCGTGATCTTCCCTGGAATGCCTAAACAGGTTCTCGGTCGTGATCCAGCGTCGGCCACCAATATAACTCTGTTGATAGAAAAACCAATCGTTAGAGTTATCGTTATAAACATCGTTAGTTTGCTTTATCTCTGCATAATTCATTAGTATCCGAATCCTTGCGGTATAAAGATCAACCGAGGCCGATCACGTTGTTCGTTGTATTTCAGTTCCATCAGTTCCGAGAGTTTGTCTTTTTCCATCAATCTGTATCTGCAATAATCTGGATGTGATACCACTGTTTTTGTAACTGTAAACAGCATGGTATCGTATGCCACCAGGTCGCGGAACTCCATGTCCTGATCACACTTAATCTGGATCATACGCCCATAACGCCGATGTACGGTATCAGTCTCGATCACGATACCCTTTAAATCTTCCAAATGAAATGATCTTGGTGTCCGTGCCATTTATACCCCTTGTATTCGTGTCCAGGCACTTGGCCGCTGTTGATAGATGATGGATTCGACTGCGTATCGCATAGCATCCATCCCGTGATCATCCTTTTTCACCGGTTGATCTTTGGCGTTATCGGCACTGATGGCCCATTCGTAAGCGGTCAACTCCTCAAGTGTCGATTGTGGCCGCTTGCGTCTGATCGCGCCGGAGTCGTCCTTTAGTTTCCAATCTGTTTCGGCTAATGCGTCACGATAAAAGAATATTTCGTGGTTGGCTATCTTTTCATATGTGTCCTGGAGTCCTCGCCGGACGTCTTTAATGGCCGCAATCGTTGGAATGCCGTGCTTGGCCAGGTACATCCGTTCCGAGGCGTCGTGATCTGATACGCTGTATCGAATGTTTTCATTCTCCGGTTGATTCTCCAGGATCATGCGACAAAAGTCCTCGATACTGATACCGCTATAATAGACCTCACGATACAAATAAAGATGCTTGGATATGGGATCGTAACGCCACCACTGACAAACGTGCGGATTATGACCACCGAAATCAATTGATCTGAAGTTGATATAATGCGACTGATCCGCTGGTACTTCCTCAACGATATGTTTTTCCTGATCATAACAATCGTAGATGATGCCAGCGAAACCGATCCATTCGCCATCGACTAAACGGCGTTTCATCAAGCCGCTCATACGATTAAGCCTAGCGATGTATTCATCACCAAGGAACGGATTCTCATAACTGTTGGTACTGATCACAAACAGTTCCGGATCATCGGTTTTAAAGAACTTTTCATATAACCAGTGCGATGGACTTGCTGGATTGCAAGCGGCAAACATTTGCTGTTTATCCATCACCGGTTGAGAGAGGCGCGTTTGTATCATGTTCCAATCCGATTCGTCGAATTCGTGTACCTCGTCAAGAAATGCCGCACCGAGTTCCAACGATCCGATCTTGGTTAGTTTGTCCATACCAAAAAAGATCACCTCGCTGGAGTTATGAAACACCAGTTTCAGTTCCGATTTGCGCCAGGCTTTTATAATGCCGCCCTGGTCATCCTCGATGGACGGCCAACCAAGGACATCAACCAATAAGGTGCGGAGTGTGGTTTCCATGATAGTGGATCGTACTTTACGAAACACACCGATCCGAATACCAGGGTAAACCGTTGCAATTTGATACAGTTTCTCCATCAATGCGCGAGATTTACCGGCACGCACCGCGCCACTATACAGATTCTCAGCCGCTTCCGAGGCCATGAAATCCAACTGTTTCGGTAAAGCGTCAAAGTGCGGTTTCAGAAACAGCGGCAGATCCGTCAGTTGTGGGTATCTGTACTGGTAAAACATCAAACATCTCCGAGTAATGCGTTCTCTGGCCGTCACGTTCCAACCAGGCGTCGGCGTGCGTGCCAACAAAATCAACATAGCGGCGTGCGATCACATCGCAATAATGCGGATCGATCTCCATGCCGTAACACTGGCGACCGGTTTTCTCGCTGGCGATGAGCGTGGTGCCTGTGCCGCAAAAACAATCAACTACTATCGCTTTATTTGGCGAAAAATTAGATATTATATTTTCCGGCAAATAAACAGGAAAAGTCGATTTGTGAATATCTGCATATACATTTAAAGATGCGTGCGACCCTTCGATCACATTAAAATAAGTGCCTTGGCTAAACTGGGCATGATCAAACTTTCTCAAGTTATTACCGAAACAATAAATCATCTCAACTCGATTATTCATAACTCCAGGTTGAATATGCGGCGCACATGAATCCTTTACCCAATAAATAATGTCTTTAAAAGAGCCATCAAGAGCCAAAGGAATCCGCATTAAATCATCCTTGTTTTTTTGAACTAATCCCACATTCAAAAAAACCTCACAGGAATATTTCAACATAAGAGTCAAAACAGATTTTACAAAACCAAACCAATCGCTAATGGAATCATCAAAATTTAAATATTTAGGCATCGTGGTCTTGTTGCCTTTTATATTCAAACTTCCAACGTTATATGGCGGACTAGTGAAACATATAATCGCCTTGTTACCGTCCATCAAACGTTCAACGTCATCCTCTTTAGTAGCGTCACCGCATAACACGCGATGCGGCCCCAGGTGCCAGATGTCGCCGGTTTGCGTTTGCGCTGTCTCCTGTACGTCCGGCACGGCATCAGCATCCTTGTCAGCGTACTGATCCAGGTCCATCGATACATCGGCCAGCAAATCATCCAGTTCCTCGCTGGTGAACCCACTATCGTCCAGATCAATATCCGGCATTTCGTCCAGTTCTTTCACCAAGTCATTCAGTGCCACCAGATCCCAATCGCTAGTCTCTGAGGTGCGATTGTCGGTGATGCTGTACAGTTTGGCGTCGTTTTCTGTGAAGTCGGTGAAGATGACCGGCACTTGTTCAGCACCGTTAAGGCGTGCGGCTTCAATGCGTCCATGTCCGGCGATGACCATATTATCGTCACGTCTGGCAATGATCGGATTCGTCCATCCAAACCGTTTCATGGATTGAAGAATATCATCGACGTTACGTTCCGAATGGTTGCGCGGATTATCGACAAACGGTTTCAATTGCTCCAGGTCAACATATTCGATCTTTAACTGGTTCATAATATGGCCTTATTGAATTGGTCTGTATTCTGTTCAAACACGCCGATTAGTTCTTTCAGAAACTCTCTAGCTTCACGGTATCCGAGCATTGTCTGTCGATAGGCCATTGTATCCAAATCGTCCTGGTCGTATAGTTTGACTAAACTGCGTTGTGCTATACCTTGCGCCAGCTTCGCGATAGCGAAATCCTTGTTGATAAAGTCGATCAGTTCTTTGTTTCTGGTATGGATCACCTGACGTAACGAATCGCGTGACCGCTGAATATCCCAATCACGAACTCTGTCTTGCCAGTTGAAAGTGGTGGACCAGCGTGCAAAGACGGTGATGGTCCTTTTTTTACCGTTTACGGCAATATCACAGAGTTTGGAGAGCGCACGATCATCCGGTTCCATATCCCGATAAATCTTGAAATATGCGTACCCTAGCTCGGTTTCTCCCTTTACTCGTTCACCTACCATTTCGCGCCGTCCTGATGCTTATCTTAAGTGTGATACCGATTAAAAATCAAAGGTTGGTCTGAAAACCGCGTGTTTGCTTCTTGCCTGACCAAAGCGGTTTCCAGATTTTTGGAGAGTCTAAAGGTACTTACACATACTCTTCCCAGTCGGTTACTAAAAAGCACGGTGTCCCCTCACCTACCCAGGCACCAATAATATTAAAATCGAACCATTCCGAGGCCTCTTCATCTGTCATCCCGTCCGTTACGAGTTGTGAAATTACTTTTTCGTAATCGTAACAAAGAATAGCATCTTGCCCGAATCGGTGAACAACACCCATAATTGCTTCATCGTGGCCATCGATTTTCATCATCTGTTATGTCCTGTTTAAGTGATATTTGATGGTTGACCGCGTGACGGTGATCTGTCGGTCTTGCGTCACCCTGGTGGCGATCTCCTGGTAAAAGCTCGGATGTGTGGCCGATACTTTCTCCGCTTCAGCCAGGATCACCAACCGTTTCAGTATGCGTGCCAGGTACGGAAACTGATGATCAATAATGAATTTCACCAGAGCATCGAAATCCTTTTCCTGGATAATTCGACAGAGATGGTTAATGGTGGTGGTGGTTAAGTTCCACATTTTGATCTTATCGTCACCAATAAAGTCCAAAAGGCCGGAGATATCACGTTCCTGTATTATGCGTTTTAAGCTCGTCATCGTAGTCCAGTTCTGAAAGTTCG
>VTLG01003030.1_pt1 | contig 13695 bp, 18 predicted proteins | sample 4694571 | NCBI WGS metagenome assembly VTLG01 (sample SAMN12604809, study PRJNA352737) | marine metagenome | biome: ENVO:00000447; feature: ENVO:00000209|ENVO:00000569|ENVO:01000036; material: ENVO:00002151; isolation source: viral sequences binned using virsorter ...
GGTATGCTTTTCTGACAGTTTCAAAGTCTTCAGTTCCAGCTTTATCTTGGTTATTAACTAACCAATTAGCATATTCTTCAGCAGTAGCCATTATTACTTTACCTTTTTGAGAATTTCGTCAGCTTTTGTTTGGACGTCACTTTTTGTATTTTTCTTCTCATACCTGTCTTTACTTATTTGCAGCGCTGAAATGATCTGTGGGTAAGTAGACGTTATTTGAGTAGCTAGTGTTCTTTGCGAGGCTGTAATCTTACCCGGCGATTTAAGAACATTGTCAGCTTCTTGCAGTTTTTGCTGCAACACAGGTATTAGTGAATTTACCTTTGAAGCCATCTTATTGTCGTTGTCGAATGGATTTGGAATAAGTTGCTGGGCAGCTTCTTGAGTTCTTACCGCACCAGTTGAGCTTATTGATCTAACCAATCCCGGCAACACAGCGTTTTGTAATGCAGCGAGGTTTGATCTTTCATCTCGTCTTGTTGTAGCTGGTTCACCAAACATTAGAAAACCACCAGCGATGTTAAAGAAGTCTTTCGCAAATCCAGCAACATCACCACCAGCAGCCGTTTCTATTTCTATCGGTGAAACTGGTGAAATAGCTGGGGGCTGGTCAACAGTGTCAGCACCACCTGTTATGTTTTCTACCTTGCTTGGCGCTAGGATTGCGCCTTGTTTACCAGCTTGTAATATTTCTGCTTGTTGAGTGGTTTGATCAAGGGCGAAAACTGTACCAGCCTTTATAGTTCTTCCATCAATCGTAACGTCTTGCTGAGAAACTAAATTTACTAAACTTGTATTTTTTGGTGCTGACGCTGATCTAATAACAAACAATGCTTGAGTAATTTCATCCCTCTGGACAACATCACCCTCGTTAAAACCTTGTGCAAGCAATTCAGCTTTAGTCAAAGTCTTTCTTGTGCTTACTACGTTGGGCGCTTGCTCAAGGACGGTGTTTTTGCCTGACAAGTTACTTTGTTGTACAATTGTGCCTTCTTTAAAACCAGCACTTTTAACCTCGTCAGCAGAAAGAAGCTTGAAAGTTTCATTCTGTTTAGGCGCTTCTTTTACGACCTTCGTAGCTTTTGTTTGCGTATTAACTTGAACAACTGAATTTTCATCAAAACCAAGATTAATTTTTTGTTCTTTTGTAAGATATTGAAATGTTGTCGGAGTTTCTTGCGGTGACTGAATAACATTATAATCGTTTGTTACGGTATTTCTTTCTACTATTGATCCTTTTGCGAAGCCAAGAGCTTCCGCTTGATCTGCTGACAATATTTCAAAGCTATCTTGAGGTTTGCCCGGTTTGGGCGCTGACCGGAGTACATTAATATCCTGTGTAAGATTATTCCTTTGTAATATATCACCCTCTTGAAAGCCAAGAGCTTTTGTTTCCTCTGGTGAAAGTATACTAAAAGTTGCTTGTTTTGGCTTATTAGCAGCCGCCGCCTTTTGCGCTCGTATCTGTAAAGCAACAGAAGCTTGATTTTGACTAGGCGTTGCCGCTATTAGCGCTTGCTCTTGCGGTGTAAACCCACCCTCAGAGATTAGCTTTTGCAGTAAAGCTTTACGCTTACGTTCTTCTTCTATTGAGCTAAACCCTTGAAACGTCTGTAAGCCGCTTCTCACAGCTTGCCCTATCGGTTGACCTTCCAACAAGCCAACGCCAGTTGTTAATAATCCTAAGTTTCCAGCTAACGGTAGGTTGTTAAGTGTGTTGTTTAGGTTGCCGAATAAGCCCCTCATCTCTACCATAAGATCAATCCTTTATAAAATTCCAAGCAAGCCAAGACCGCCACCAATTGCAGCACCAACCGGGCCACCAACGGCAGGTAGTAATCCACCCAAACTTGCGCCAGATAGAGCGCCACCTAATCCACTTGATAATGCGCTTGGGCCACCACCAGTTTGAGATGTTGTTTGTCCAAATAAACCGCCGCCCATTCCAGCAGCACTCAGCAATGCGTTAATCTGGTTTTGATCAAGTACATTTTGTTGATTGGCTTGTGCAGCAAGCGCATCAAATTCAGCCTGTTGTACGCCGCGCTCAAGACCGCCAAGCTGTGCTGCTTGATTAATTAGGGATTGATCTGCGCTCAGCAAACCCGGCACAGCATTAAGTCCTGCAAGTTGTGCATTTGCTATTATTGGTGCTGCTGCGTTTGTGATACCTTGCCCTAGTGAATCTGCAAAACTATCAGAACCCAACCTTCCACCAAGAGCATATTGAGAACTAACGTCGTTTACTGCACCACTTATTGCATTGTCAATTTGCGTTTGAATTAATGGATTTGTGCTTGGATCAAGTAAACCAGTTAGGTTTTGTTGTGCAGCAGATAAAAAGCTAGGTTGATTTAGTAATCTATCATTTGCAGCGCTAATTGCAGACATTTCACCAGCAGATAGACCAGCCGTTTCCGTAAGCGCTGCTGTCGGATCAAAATCAGATACCGCACGAAAAGCAGAACTAAATGGATTAAACTGGTTGTAAGCAGCAGTAAGTGACCCTTCAACCGCTGGTGGTAATGATTGAACATTTGTGACTGTTGAATTACTGCCTTTGCCCATCTTAAAGTTCCTTCTTATAAGTTATGTAAGCTTGACCCCAGCCCAATGGTTCAAGATACCTTGACCAAGCTCTGCGCCCGTAAGCTTCTAAATGTGTGCATCCATTTCGCTTTGCGTGCTCTTCAACCGCCTCTTGCGCTAAATGAAGCCATTCTTTCATGCGAGTACCGCCCAAGAAATCCATCGCTAGAGCTTTTGCTTGAGGGTAAGTTATTATTCGTGTCGTGACCGATCCGACAAATTCACCAGACTCTTCATCAACAGCCACCCAAACAACATAAGCGCCAGCCAAAGCACCAACATAAACATCACTTATGTCTATTATCTCTGGGTTAAGACTGACTGCCTTGTTCAGAATAGGTGAGATATGCACCCATACTTGAGGTAGCAATTTTGGGTGAATAGCTGTGAATTTCATCCGATCACAATATAGAGAAAAGTCCTGTCTGACTGTGAGTTGTTAGCGTGGGTAATCGTAAAACCCTGCTTTGCTCTTGCAGATAAGAACATTGTGCCGTTGCCTTGTTCAGCAGCAGCATTTGCCGTTGTTGGCGTAAATAGTATTACGCTATCTTGCCCAGCACGAAAGTCTGTAACTGTTGTAGATGCAGCACTTGCTGTAAGCGTAACAGTTCCACTTGCGTTAAACTTACCATCTACTAATAAATTGACGACCTGTGCCGTTTGCCTTGGATCTGCACCCGAAGCTGGCAACTTAACATAGTTAAATTCTGTCATCTTTGACCAAGCGCACTTGCGTCTACATCAACTCCTAACGCATAACGCCAATCACCAGTAACATTCACGCGAACACGGTGATACCGACCACTGCCCCTGATTGGACAAGTGTTGTCATTCGTCAGCGTCACCGCACTGCCATAAGTGAAACCGTCGATTTGACGTGAACGAGAGGCAAGCTGTGATGTTACAGTCGGCGCTGTTGCACCCTTGGTCGTAACGTAAGGCGTAACACTGCGAATGAGTGATTGCCGCATGTTTGCTGGTTCAAACTCAGTTGTTTCCAAAGTTGCTTGAAGTGGCGCACCAGTGATGGTGTGTATCTTTTTGTCCTTGCCAGCAGAAAGTTGAAAAAACCCACCAGAGTAAAACCGACTGTCTAGCGAGGTTGTTAAACCTTCTAATGTACTACTTATGCTATCCAACGCCTCAAGCGAAAAAGTTGGTGTCAGCGAAGACGATAACAACTCATGGGCTAACTCAACCACTGACCACTTCTGAACAGCGTAGTTATACACCATAATTCTATCTGGGTCGCCAGTACCGTTGACTGAAGGATACCCCCACATAACAACTTGGTTTTCTGGGTCTATCGTGCAGCTTATTCTGTCAGAGTTATCAAAGTCTAAATCATCAAAGAAAAACTGGTCTACCTTCTCAGCGCCAATCGGTATGCTTTTCTGTCCGTTAAACATAAAGAAACCATCGTCAGCGAGATAGAATACTTGTGAAGCACCTAATGATGCAACGCTGTTGGGGTAGTTACACCCATGATTTGTTTCCACCTTTTCAAACGTAAATATCAACGGAGAACCAACGTATTGCATACGAGCAATCGCACGTTCCATAAGAACAACGCCAAACTCACCACCAACCAAGCCTGTTATTTGACCTGCATCGGGTATATCCTGAAAGTCAGCTTGGTTTGTACCAATCGTCCAGCTAGTCGCATCGTTAATCGCAGACCAACGCACACGAGAGCGATACGTGTTGCTCCCATAAGTCACGTTTCCAGTCACAACAAAATCACGTACAACAGCTAACTCTCTAGCTGCTGGCGCACCACTTATTGCAGCAAAAGCCGAGTCCGTACCAACCGTAAAACCTTGCAAATCGTCACTATCAGAACCGCCAGCAATCACCTCATCGCCAAACCTGACAAAACGCCAATACGCATCACCAGTCATGGCATAGCCTGAGTTTATGCTGTCCAGCGCAAATGTGCTTGTGTTGAGCTTATACAAGTCATCATCATCGCCAGCAAAAGTAAGAACAGTGCCATCGTTTAGTTTGGTTGCATAAATGCCACGAAGTCTTTCCGTAGCCGCACCAGAAACTTCTGTAAGACTTGCAAAGGGTCTATAACCACGTGCTGCTGGCAATACATTTTTTGCAACAGTAGAACCGGGGTTTTGCAAATCAGATTGATCTGGTAGCCATTCGCCAAAAGGTATCATTGTATTAACCAAACTCCTGAAGTGGACGCTGGAGATTGCTCCACAAATGGTATTATTGCAGATGGCGTTGTATCCACCCAAACTTCATTTTCTGGCGTAGTGTCTATCCAGTCTTCGCCTAATATCTTACCTGTCGCCGTGCCTGTTATTGCTATGCTTGGCGTACCAGCCATTGCTGCTGTGTAAAGCGCATTACCTGTCGCCGTGACCGCTAGATCAACAGCAGAAGCAATACTAAACACAACCGAAGGTGTTGCCGTAGCTGTAACCGCTATGCTTTCGCTTGCACTTACGTTTTGTATGATCGCAGCCGAAGCTGTTGCCGTAACAGCAACCGATACGCTTGCAGCAGCATTAACAACGATTACGCATGACGCAGCAACAGAAGCCGCACCAGTAACACTAGCAGCCGCATTTTGTATACGAGCCGCACTTGCTGTAGCCGTAACTGCAAGACTTGGCGTTGCCGCACCGCTTGCAATGAGTATGGCACTGGTTGACTCAGTAACCGCTAAATCAACGGCACTGGCAGCATTTTTAACAATCTCAGCGCTTGCCGTAGCGGTAACTGCTAAACTCTCATTTGCAGCAACAGATTGTATTCTAGTTGCACTCGTGCTTTCCGTAACAGCAATACTAACGCTTGCCGCCATAGACACGGTAAACCTAGCAGATGCAGCAACCGAAGCCGCACCAGTTACGCTTGCAGAAACATTCTGCACACACACTGCTGCTGTGCTTTGCGTAATCGCAAGAGATACAGCAGAACTTGCTTCAAATAAATTTAGGTTGTCTAGCTCTTCAAGAGTGCCAAGCGAGTCCAGCGCATCCATAGACCCCCAGTTGTCGAGGTCTTCAAGGCTTGCGCCAATAATGTCAGCCATAAGATTATGCTGCTGTTACGTCTAAGTCTCCAGCCGCAATGCGTAATATATCGCCAGAAGCTATCGTTTTGGCTGCACTAAATGCACCATGAATAAGTAAGTTGCCAGACGATGAAGCGTCGAACAAACCAAAATGGCTTACCGATCCCCATGATCCAGTTGCCGCCGCAAACTCTATTGCACCAGAGTTAGATGTTGTGCCGCCAGAAGCCGCACTAAAACTTGCAGATACACGCGAGTAGTTGTTTCCAGTAAGTTCTGTGCCTGAGTTGTCATCGCCAAAAGAACCAGTGGACAAACCGACGTATACGTTGCTTGGCATTGTAAATGCACCAGTAGATAGTATGTGATCTAAAATTTCGTTTTCTAAGTAGTCACTCATTGCGCTCATAATTAAGCTCCTAAATATTCAGTTTTCATTGTTAAAGGACTTCCAAAGAAAGCCTTTTCGTTATCCTTTTTGACTTCTTCCATAGCTCTAGTAAAAATGGCATCGTATTGAGTAGCTCTTTGTTCATCCATCAAAAACATATGTGCAGCAGATAAAGAGCCAAAAAGATAAGTATCGGGGTGTCGGCTTAAAACAGTGTTTGTTGTATTGCTGGCAGATAAAGCAGAAACGTCTTCCGAGTAAATTATCTCAACATTTAACACACTGTCTGGAATTGGACGCAAAGCTATCTCTGTGCCAATCACCGTGTAAATTCTTGGACGACCACCACCAGAGGAAGGGTATGTCTCATAATAATCTTGAGGAGCCGCGTAATCCAAAACATCAACAGGATCAGTGTTCAGCTTTACCAAACGGATTTTGCGTAAGTCTGTCGGCAAACTTATAAACTCATCGCCAGCGACCGTTGGCGCAATCGCACGTTTTTCCTGTGAACGAGTTTCTAGCTCACGCGACATACGCGCTTCTGCCAGTTGTATAAAGTCGGGTATAACTGAAGTTAAATCATCACGCGCCAAAAAATTAGCGATAGATGTTTGTAACTCAGCGTAAGTCGAAATTGCCATTAGATCAATTTACCACCTGTTGCTTTGAAACCTTTGTTTTCCTCAAGCCATTTTAGCCATGCCTTTGGGTTATCCCTTGGCTGTCCAAACTTGCTGAGTAACTCATAATAAATCACTGTTGGTATATCAGCGACCTTTTGTTTGTGCTTCTGGGTATTACCCATCAGATCACCATAACGCCAGTCATTTGCCTCTTCTTTGGCGGCGTCTAGGATGTTGCTCACTGGCTGTTCTGTTTTGACATAGTTGCCATCAGCTTCGCCGTGAAAGTAAGTTTTCTTGCCTGTACGTGGATCAGCAGTAAGTAGCTTTTTCATGTTTACCTCAATGTAAAAAGGGCAGCCGAAGCCGCCCTCTGTAAGTTAAATTGTAAGTTTTGCCTTATGAACCGTTTAGACCAATTACGGCAGCGTGGCTCTTAGGCGCTTTAACGATTAACGTGTATTCTGACACGATTGCAAAACGTGTTGCGTCACCAACAGGGGCAACATCAGACACGCTAAACATACGACCTGGCAAGTGACCGATACATACATAATCTGTATCAATGAGATACATTTCTGAGTTCGGGCAATTCCTATCAACCGTCACAGCTAATTCGCCGAAATCGCTGAGATAAAGCGAAACCGAGCCAATTATCGCCGCCTCTCGTGGCGCTGTGTAAGTAATCTGGTTAGTTGATACTGAACCAGAAGACAGACCTGAGAAGTTCTGCTTATTGGTAGGTGACATAAGTAACATACTTGGGTTACCGCCATCGTTATAAGCAGCAAGCATAGCAGCGTCGATTTTTGCCAAAGTTAACGCAGCAGCAGTACCAGTTAGGTCACACGAGTCTGACCCTGTGCCATTAGAAAACGACATATCGGCTGGACTATCACCGTTAGTAATGTACGTAAGAAGCTTCGCAGCTTTACGTGGCTCTGACGTAGACTTAGCTTCGTTTTTGTATAGAGACTTATTTATGTCTCTACGCTGCTCGATACCCTTGAGTACCTTAACGTAAGCAGTTTCCTTATCGCGCCCAGCTTTGTCTACAACATCTAATGTGTTAGATACTGACGCTGCTTGTACTGCGATTTGGTGAACATTAGTAAGTCTAGTTGTAGCGCTGGGATTAGTATAACTAAAATCAGCACCTTCTGAGGCTGAATTGTCATCAACCGCCGCAGCAAGCTCTTGGACTTGCCATTCTGTGATTATGCCTCTTGTTGTTTCCTTCTGTGCATTAGAGAACAGAGGAGTTTCGTCGGGATCGATTCGATATATGACATCTGAAAGATCCTCGCGCTCACCGATAGCGGTTGCGCTTGTGTAAGTAGCCATTGTTGGCCTCCTTTAAAGTTAGCGAGTTAATAAATATTCAACAGCCGCGTCACGACTATTGGTTTTCTTGAGTTTATCAAAAGCCTTACGCTTTCGCTCTGTTGCAGAGTCGCCCTTTAACTTAGGTTGCCCACTTTTTACCATCTTGGGTGCGGTCTTTACTTTCTTCTTTGCCATCGGTTTTTGCGATTGCAAATTGTCATAAAGATACGCTTTACGCATCAAATCAACGTAACGACTGTCAACAGCGTTACCTAGCTCTTCAGTAGTCCAACCCTTGGTCTGAGCATAAGCAGCGATAGCCGCCTTTTCTCGTGTTTCAACTTCAGGGTCTTTCCACTCTGGTATCATTTCCAGAAGCTTCTTTTGCTCTTCAGCAAGTTTGATTTGTCTCATTCGTAATTGCTCAGACTGAACGGCTTGTTGTTTAGCCTGTGCATCACGCTCTTGATCGCGTTGCCGGACGTATTCTAGTGGATCATTCTCATACAGGTTATTCCAGTAGGTTTCATCCTTGGGCTGGGTAGCCTGTTGTAGTTGCTGAGACATAACCTCTAGGGCTTGCTCGTATTCTTGACGAGCTTTCTCAGTAGACGCTTTCTCTGCCTCAACAGCTTTGCGCTGTTCAGCAGCCTCTTGTAGTCTTTTCTGAGCGGTTTTTTCTAGCTGATATGACTTGATGAGTTCATCAATAGTTGCCTCACCATCCTCACCATCAACTTTAACAGCATAGGTGTCGATAGTCTCCACCTCTTCGCTATCGTCCTCAACCTCTTCAACTTCAGTCTCAACTTGGTCTTGCTCGACGGCTTCAACTTCTGTTTCTTCAGTTTCGGGTGCCTCTACTTCAGTTTCGGCAGTTGGCTCTTGTACCTCTTCGCTTGCCTCTTCAGGGGCTTGAGTGTCCAAAAGTAAATTTACAGCTTCTTGCTGCGAAAGACTGGATTCAGTTTGAGTACCAGACATCATTAATCTCCATATTGTTTGAGCTTATTTTCGCAGCGCTTCCATTTGTTGAGAGGCCATTTTGCCTGTCTGCACAACACTCTCAAAGTGCTGCTCGAAAGCTTCTAACGCTTTCAACAAATGGAAACACTGCTCACGAAAATCGGTGTCGCTGGGGTCACTTCCAGACCAACCGTTGACATACGTTTTTCGTAATTCTTCAAAAGCCTCAATGACTAAAGGCTCTCTTAATATCGCAGCAGCCTTGGCTCCGCGATGTTGTTCGTCAATTAAATCACTCATACTCTTGGCAAGTTATCCGAAACATTACCGCCAAAAGCGAGTTTTTGCTGGCGTAGGTTCAACTCAGACTCAAGTTCAAACCTACGTAGCTCTAATTCAGCTTGCATTTTCTCACGCTCAAGCGCCAACTCAGCTTGCATTTTCTCACGCTTCAACGCAATCTCAGCCTCTAACTTGGCTTGCTCTATGCTAGCAGAAGCATCCTGTGCCTGTGCTTGTGACTGCTGTGCAATCGCCGCATCTATCTGCTCACCAGAAGTAAAAAACTGATCCGTGTCCTTAAAACCAGCCATTTCAGCAATGCGCTTTAATGTATTTACATACTGGCTAGGCTTCACAACAGGATTGTTTGCCCCAAGTTGCGCCATGATCTGCTCTTGCTTGCTGGCAATCTGCGCCAACATGCCCATCTTTTCGTCTTCACGACCGTTGCCCAAGCCCACCTCAATGCTGAGATCAAAGCCATTGGCAAACTCACGAGGATCAATCGCAACAAACTCGCCACGAATACGAATAACACGCTCACTATCTTGGTGCTTCTGAAGCAATGCCAAAACACCACGCGCTAAATCACGACAACCCGTTTCAGCAAAAACACGAGCTATCATTTCTATTTTGAGTTGCGCCCCTTGAATAGTCGCATTAACCGCGCTGGCAGTAGTGCTTTGAAGCGCGTTCGGATCAAGCCCCATAGACGCTTTGGAAAATCCAGTACGTTGATCACGCACTTGGTCAACATATTCCAACATAGCAAAGGCAGACTGACCAATTTGCGGAACATTAAGAGCTTGCACCATACCCGGCGCACGCATCCTAACAATGCCGCCCGGACGCGATGAAAGTAAGTCATCTAAATTTACCTGTCCTTCGACAGCCCCCACTCTACTATTGTTTGTTAAATACAAGTTATCCAGCATTTGCCGCATGACCGTAGATTTGATCATCTGCAAATCCATAACCATTTCAGCAACACTGCGCCCAACCATACGATGAGGCATTAAAATGGGTGACAGCAGAGCAAAAGGAAGATGATCAAATGGCTCGTTCTCGAGGATTTCTACACCGTCACCCAAAGCCACAACTCTTCGTAACTCTGGTATATTATCACCGTCATAATCGGCGCGAATATATGCTTCAGTGACTAACACCTCACGCATACTTAAATCGTTGCTTTCTACATTATCGCCAGACTCTATTTCTTCAAAACGTGCTTGTCGCTCTGCCTCGTCATCCAAATCGTCATACCCAGCATAACGAAATACAATGTCGGGGTCATACCCTTGCTCTATCAAGTCGCCAGCGCGTACAAGCGTTCTATGTGCAATAAACGAACAGTCTTCAAGCGATGTAGCGCGGCGACTAAATATGAGTTCCTCTGGCGGTACATTGTCAATCTTAACAGAGCCAGACTTGGTAAGACGCTTAACCTCAACGCTAAACTTGCGCTCCATAGGCATTTCCACGCCATTAGGATTTACCATGCCTATCTCAGTAACGTCCTGAGAAACAATCTCAATAGCTGGATCATTCACCAACAAAGTAAGCTCGTCTTCAGTTAAGTCTTCGTAAGTCTCATTGACCGTCTTGTCAGTCTCTTGCCAGTAAAACTTAACTGCGCCCTGCTTAAACAGCAAAGCATCCTTAAACCAATTGTGTAATATGCGAAAACCAGCGTTGTCCTGATTTATCGCAAAGTTTACCAAATCCGTTGCTTGTTCAGCCGCTTGCACGTCCTCTGGATCACGCGGTAAAAATCGCGCAAACTCTGGCGAAGACGTAAACATTTTAAGCAGCGATGGCATGATATACTCAATCGTGTCGCTAACTTCAGTTGCCACAACCTGACTACGGTTTTCAACCTCATTGCCAAAAGGATCACCAAGATAAAAACTTAGTATATCACTGCGGTCTTGGCTAAACTCCGAGTCATAATAGTTAACAGCACTTTGTATCTCATGCTGAACTATGCCACGAAAGCGTACATCATCCATTTCAGGCATTACTTCTTACGCCCTTTTTTCTTTTTTCCATAATGTGAACCCGGCATTACGCTCTCCTTTTCTTAGGTTTTGATGCTCTTTTCTTCAGCAAGTCAGCGTCAGCTTTACGTGCGCCACCCTTGCCAGAAACAAAACTTTTTACGCGACCCATAGCCCATTGGTGAGCCGTTACACCCGGCCTAGAACCTGAACTATAATACGCACCAAGACCACGCTTGTAGACCTGATCCAGCTTGCTTTTGCTAAACCTTGATGCACCGGGAATACTACTGTAACTGCGCCCCATTAGCCCCTAGCCCTCTGCTTGGATATTCTATTCATCGCCGCTTTCGTAAGCTTTCCAGCCTTATACAGCCTAGATGTACGCTTAATCTCAGCTTCGCGTTTCTTCGGGTTTTTCGCACTCTTCACGTACTTAACAGGCACACCACCCTTGGTCTTGGCAACTCTGACAAACTTGCGTTTAGGCATTGGAACTATACTTGCCTACTTGTACCTTGCCCGACTTTTTCTTGCTTTTCTTACGCTTTTTCTTGGGCATATCCTCACGTATACCCTTGGCATCCGTTACCCTCATAACTCTGCGATACATCATGTGCATAACTCCTTGTTAACAATCCCACATTCTACGTGACCAATAATTCGCCGAAAACTTGTCATTTGCGCCCTTTATGCCCGACGATCTGGCACAATAACTGCGTTTGTTCTTAGGCTGGTCTTTCTTAATCGCCATATTAGGATCACCAAACGTAACCTTCTTTACGTCCGTACCCTTCTTAGCCAACACCTTGAACTTCTTTCTCTGCCCAGGTGTGCGCTGCACCTTGTTAAAACCCGGAAATGTCTCACCGTTATACTGCAACCTTCCAGAAGGTAAGCGCTTTACTGAACTTGCTTTCGCCATCAAACTATCCAACTACTATTGCCGTAATCTAAATCAGCGTTGTATCCGTAACGATCTACCGAACCAGCCGCACGAACAGCTTGCACAGCAAACGTCAATACCAACGCATCAGCCAAATCCGGGCTTCGCAAACCACGCTTTTTCATCTCGTCCTTACCTTCAGCCTTGAACTTGCCAGACGAAAGTATCTTAAAACGCAGCGACGTTAGCTCGTGATGTAGCTCTTCCTGATCCGGTATTTGGCAATCCCTTGCCTCAAACCACTCGCGGCACTTAAACCACAACTCATCACGCAATCGCTGATACCGATTACCCAAAGCTGGACTTTCAGCCACATTCACGCCTCGCGCTGGCATACCCAACTCACGCAACCGATCAACAACACCAGCACCAACGCCAATACTGTCCACGCAAATCTCGCTTGGCCTATCCATAAATGGCGTGGTTTCCCACTCAGCAAGGATTAAACCAACAGTCTCCATCAAGTCTTTGCCCTGCCAAGCCTTAATAGGCTCCGTCAAAACATTACCCTGACGCTTTGCTAATGCCGTCCTGTCACCGCCAAACCTAGCCGGGTCTAACCCCCAGATCGGCGCAACAGTCATCGGGTCTACTTCCCGTTCAACAGATGAGTCTATCAAATGACGCGGTATCAAGCTGTCCTCAGACGTTTCCGCAAACTCGCCCTTAACACGCACCGAAAAGATAGCACTGTCTTCGCCGTATTGATGCGCCATGTCCTCGATGAAATCATCACTCACATACTCAGCATCAGCGCAACTCACAGTCATCTTATGCCAGCGATGGGCATTCTTATGAAACGCATCATAAAAATACCCAGCGTTTCGCGTGGGATTGCCCACCATGAGTATCTTAGACCCAGCAGTAGATAACGCACCTTGCGCCACCTCAAAGATCACATCGTCCACGCCAGAACATTCATCAATGACAAACAAAAGCCGCTCATGGTGAAACCCTTGCAAAGCCTCTGGGTTTTCCTTGCGCGACACTCTAGCGTGGCACGAACTGTCTACGCCCTTCACGCTGATCTTGTCAGAAGTTATCTCAAGCTGGCTCTGAATACCCTTTGGCATCATCCGCGCCCACTTCTGTATTTCAGCCCATAACACCTGATTTAACTGATTAGCTGAGTTGGCTGTACACACTATGCGGCAAGAACGTGTGATCAAGTACCACAAGATAACCCAACTCAGCAAAGCAGATTTGCCTACGCCGTGACCCGACTTACACGCAACTCGTGGTGTATCACGGACAGCTTCCAAAGCCTCGCGCTGCCACGCTTGTGGCTCTGCGCCCAAGACCGACTGCACGAACAGCACAGGATCACCGTGAAGCTTGAGTAAAAGATCAGCAGTAGATGGCTTTTGTTTTGCAGAGGGCATGGCTTGCTCGGCGATAAGTGAAAGAAAAGCCCCACGACTGGGAGGACGGGGGGCTAGTTACGAGGTAAATTTTCGTAAGGGAGAAAACAGCCAAACCAGACAAATTTAGCTATCTTAACATGAATATATTAGTCAGAGGGCGTCTGGTCA
>VTLG01003768.1_pt1 | contig 13695 bp, 16 predicted proteins | sample 4694571 | NCBI WGS metagenome assembly VTLG01 (sample SAMN12604809, study PRJNA352737) | marine metagenome | biome: ENVO:00000447; feature: ENVO:00000209|ENVO:00000569|ENVO:01000036; material: ENVO:00002151; isolation source: viral sequences binned using virsorter ...
TTCTAATGTACGTGCTGTAACTTCAGCTTTAACAGCATTGTCTCTTCTAGTTCTACCAGCTGTATCTAAACCATTACCAGTCTTAACTACTTGATGCCATTTCTTACGAAGTTCTGGATCAGTAAATCCACGTATATCTCCAGGGAAGATTTGTTGGTTTAGTACATAATGTCTCCATTCCAAATTCTGATCTAACTCTTGGTCATCATGCATACCCTCATAGGGTAAGTTTTTTATAAGATCAGGTAGTTCTTCAGGATTTCTTATACCAAACTCCTTCATGAAGTTCAGTTGAATAGTTTGTACAGCTTGGAAAGTTATAGGTGCATCTTCTTTATCAAAGTCTGAAAGGATTTCTTTAGCACGGGCTTTCATAGCACCATCTCTCATATCCTTATCTTCTGTAGCTTCTTCACGTTCAGCTTTAGCAAGTGCTGTAAGTAATCTCCTTGAATCTTTTTTCCAATAATCTCTAGCTGTTACAATATGTGGCTTTTCTGGAGTACTATCATGTGCATGGAACTCATGATCTAAGACACTTTCTATTTCTTTTCTCTGTAACTCGCCTACTTCTACTCCACGTACTAATGTATCAAATGCTTCTTTTCTAGCTAATGCATAAGAGTTACCACTGAATCCTTTATAAGTTTGTATATAGGTAACTAAGTAACTAGGGTCTCGCTTAATTTGTATCTTAAGCTCTTTCATTCTAGTACTTAGCTGGTGTTCAGCTAGAGCTTTACCATCATCTTCAAGAGCTTTCTTTACTCTATAATTATCTTTCTCAATTAATTTATTAATGAAAGACTGTTTATATAAACCAAGTCTACCACCAACTATATCTTGATGACTATGTGCATACCATGCATCAATCATATCACTGATATATCTACGTTCTTCTGGTCCTATAGCTTCATCATATGTTTTATATATAGGTTTACCATCTGCAGTATATTGACCAGGAACATGTATCTTCATCCCTGCTTCAGCTTGTGGCCTATAGGAATGCTCCCAATGTACAAGTAATGAATCTACATCATTATATATCTCGTTCTCTCGTTCATAAGCACCTCCAGGACCACGAATTAGTTCGTTAGCATCATACGGAAGTTCGTCTCTCATTTCAGAACCTACTTGCATAGCTTCTGCTTTAAGATTTTTTCTATCGTCAGCTACTTTTAATTCATTCTGTACTTCTTTATCAAAGTCACCTTTAAATGGATACCTAGTCCAAGCATCTTTACCGTATATATTTCCAAATTCGTCTTCCTGATCTCTTAGTCTATTAGCATATTTATAGTAACCATCCCAATACTTATAAAATACCTTTAACTTATCGGTACTTTCAACACCTGTTTTTAAAAGTTTAACTAATTCTGCTGGTCTTTTTTGAGCCTTTTCATTTTCATGATTATAGATCCTGATGAGTTGGTTAGCATGTTCATCATTCCATTTCTGTGTTTGATCTATATTTTCATTTACAGACTTAACCATATCTGGTTCTTCTTGTCTGTAGTTATAGCTCATCTGTGAGGTTGGTGAGTAAGAAGGAAGTGTATCCAACTTACTCATCAATGCGATATTAGAGTCTGTCATTAGCTTGTCGCTCCTGGTTTAGGGGCTAATGCACCAGCGGCCAAACCACCAATGGATATAGCCATCTGTAGGTTAGCCCATGCTTGACCTGCTCTATCAACGGGAGGCATCATAACAGGAGCACCATACTCTGGCCTTGTTCCTAGCCTTTGTCTATTAGAAGCTACATTAGCCATATGATTTCTTTGGATAGCTTGATGTGTTATATCCATATTTCTACCAAATGTATTATCAATAGTACTTTCTATAGCTCTTTGTTTATCTAGGATGGCTTTATATTTAGCAGACATATATCTATTAGATCTCGAGACACCTGTCTTCTGGTCATATTTAGATAGTTTTGCTTTTTGTCTTTGAATGCCTTCTTGAGCTAGTCTACCTTTACCTAAAGTCCATAGAGCTTTAGAATAGGCATCACTTCTTGTACGGCTTAAACCTTTAGTTAAGCCACCTTGGCGTTGTTTAACGCTAGCTTCTCTGTTCCAATACTTGAGGGATGCTGAATGATACTGAGTATCTTTCTTCATCTTCTCAATTTTGGCTTGCATTCTTATTCCCCTATTGGGATCTGGAGCACACACGGCAAAATTCGATAAAGGACAATTGGTTCGGGCCGTGATAAATTTCTCTCAAAAATTTAAAGCCTAAGAACCTGAGTAGTTTTAAATGAACAGTATTACGTTTATCAACAATGTTCCATAATAGCGGTTCAGTTCTACTCTCAATGAATCGCTTTGCTTCTCTAGCAAATGTTATAGGGTACTCATGAATAGCGGGTGTGCATAACATCCATACCTCTCCATTAGGTCCGACACCAGCCATTCCGGCAGTCTTGCCGTTAGGCACCTCGAACCACACACAGGAATGCTCCTGTACTGCATAAAGAATCGTTTCTAGTGGATCTAGTCCATGACCTTCTTCGACCTCTCTTCGGTCATCTGGACGTAGATTAGAGGCCACCTCAATGGCAGCCTCTTCTGTTGCTGGGTGAATGTATTTAGACACGGCGGTAGTGCATGGGTGACCAGTCACCTTCCCAAGACATAGATCTTAAAGTTGCAGGTGCTGGGTGGGCAGATTTTAAGGTTACATCTACATTTAGATTTCTTTCATAAATTGGAATGTCCTTAATTTTTTCGGCTAAATATGGAGCGTCTGAAGCATCATATTCATCTAAATCTGTAGATTCATATATTTCTGTATAAGCATCTTTACCTACTCTAGTTAATGTAGTTTCATATAAACCTATCTTACCAAAGTTTAACTTCATTCTATGTACAGTTAGTTTAGAATTAATATCAGATTGAACTGCATCTTCACTAGATTTTTGTAAATAGAATCTAGGGAAGTCTACTTGATAATCATATAAATAACCTATATTCAATGTAGCACTAGACCAATCACCAGGAACAGTAAAATCATCACTGTTAATGACAGTACATTCTGCATACCTACCCTCTCTTGCTGTAGATGAATTTGTATCAACAACTACTAGTGTACCATTAGGTGTAGTAACATCATCTATCCAATCAGATTGATTAGTAAATGTAGTTAAGTTTGTTGTTGAACTAAAAGAACCACTACCAACTGTAGTATAATTATCTAGATGTATTAAATAATTAGTATCATCTTGATCGATACTAGGATCAGCATCAGCTTGTATCATATTTACTTTCTGTAAAAAGTTATCAGTATCTAAAAGATAGTAACAATCTTCTACACAGAAATGATATTTAATAGGGTTGTTGAACTTCCATTTAAACCAAGCAGATTGTAATCTTTTATCAGCTTGATTAAGATATCTGAATCCTACTACTTCATCTGAATTAGTCTTACCAAAGAATACAAAGTTATTCTCTCTTGAGTTTGTAAAGAGATCTATATCTTTAGGAAGTAATGTAGGTACAATTTTACTAGTATTAACAACAGCTGGTTCTCCTTCCCTAACAATATTAGCCATCTCCATGAAGCGGCTATACTTATTAGAGTTATCTACATAACCTGTAGTCTGACCTAATGATACAGGAGGTATTACTTTATTATAATTATACCAAGACACAGCTCTTAATTTTGCTGTATCTGGATTCATTACAGTATCATCTGAAGATAATAAGAACTGAGCATTAGTACTAAAACATAATAGTCCAGTATTAATTTCTATAGCATCAAATAAATCAGATGGATATACAGAAGCACAGGATATATCAATAGGATCAACCGCACTAACAGTCAATGCTGTATCAGACCAGAAATTAGGTGTAGCTATACTACCAGGTCTAGATGTTATAACATTCTCACCTGCTAATATTACTAGACGATTACGGAAAAATAATACTCTATTAATTTTTTGCCCAACAAATGAAGGGATAGGATTAGTAGTATTATCACCTATTTCTCTATCAGCCCATGTATATTGTTTAACTAAGAAGTCTCCATCAGCTTGACGTTGTAGCATATGTGGCATAGTAGAAGCACTTAAGCTTTTAACAATACCAGGTTCTGCTACTTCTGTCCATTGCCCAGGACCACTCTTACCATTCTCACCTACAAATTTAACATAGTAATCATCTTCATCAGACATTCTAGTGTTAGCTATCTTAACTATGGCACCATGTTTACATTGTACAGGTAATTTAGTTACATCATTAATCTCAGTCTGCATAACACGCATGAGATCTTGGTCAACTACTTCTACGTTAAAGTCATCAGCATCAGCAGCTGTATATAAATATATACCATTACCGATAATCTCATAGTTTAGAGCATTACCATTTACAGTAACTCCAGCTAATTCACCAGCAATACCACCTAAAATACCGTCAACAGTTATTGCTGTATCAGCGTCAAATGGTGTAGGAGCTGGTCTAACTGCTTTTACATTAGCTTTAACTGCAGATACTTCATGATCTGTTACAGTAACAGTATAGTTATAACTAGTTTGAGCTTGATCTAAAGTTTGAGTAGTAGTATCATTTGTAGCCCAACCTTCCCCACCATGTAGTAGTGTTATCTCACGGTTATAAGAACAAGCATAATCACTAGCATCAGGAGTACTTGACGCACTACCTGCATTTCTACCTTGTTGTCCTAATGCACTGATACGGAATGTCAGGTTTGTTTTACTTCCTGTATTAGTTTCAGCACCACTAAATACTTGTGTACCTATACCTGGACAATGCCCTGTACCAGCTCCTTCTGCTAAATTATCACTACTTATTTTAACTCTAGTTGCTGTAGATATATTTACTGTAGAATCGCTATCATATATATTTAAAGAGTATTGTCTACCATTCTCTGTTCTTGTTAACTCTATATATGCAAAGTTTGTATGTGGTCTACCTGTAGTAGTGCCTGTAGTAGCTACAGTTGTATCTCTATTATTTAAAAATGTAGTATCATTAATAGTTAATGCTTGTACATCTTCCGTATTGCTTGCTGATAGATATGTGGTAATAGATGTGTGATCAGAATTACTTCCATTATAAGCACTGTTATCAGTATGATACCATACATTTTTTTCTGTACCATCACTACAACTCCACATTCTTACTCTACCATCAGCTGCTACTTGTCCTATATAAGACCCTTCTGATTCATCACGATAGTAATGGAACCATGAACCACCACTCTGTACATTAGTAAGAGGTGTGGTACCTACACGTTTAGATCCAGGTCTTTTGTATAATCCATGTACAATATCTGGTATAGCATTAACAACATTTTTAACTTGCCCTGGTACTTTTAACTGATCGGGCTGTTCAGATATCCCTCCAGTATAGTTAGGGATAGTTTGTGTGATTCCCGCCATTACCTACCTAATGCCCTCCATGGCTGATAAGAATTATATGTACTATCTTCTGGGAGGCCGAACATAGTATGATTACCTTGGTTGCATTCATATTCCAGACATGCAGCTCTGGCTTGTATCTCTTGTTGTGCTATTAATTGCACTAATTGTGGGTTAGCTACTAGTTGTGTTGCAGCTCTACCAGCTGATTTATAAATTATATACCTTTGAAATACTGAAGGTAAGTCTTCAAATGAGAGTAGTCTAATAATATCAAGATCGATGCCATCAGATAATTCTGACCAATCATCAGTATGATCGTATTTATCATATAGATATCCATTCCTTCTTACAACATCATAGTTTCGTTTAGTCCAGCCATCGGTAACATCCATCTTAAGTATATCATTACCTACTGCAATCTTATTTGTAGTGGAATCAGGTGTGTATTTAACGTGTCTCTCTGTGTTGAAGTGCCAGCCTTCATTCTGTACATCAACATTAGAGTCTCTTAGTAAATTATAAATGAACGAAATTTCTGGGTTATCAAATACTAAAGAGGTTACGGGTGACTGACCTATAGCTCCCAGGATTGCATTTACAGCGGAGAGTTCGGTCTCGGTATCAGTTGTCGTGGTAGCCATAAAGTTTTATAAAGAAAAAAAGGGAGCCCGAAGACTCCCCTATTGAATATATTAACCGAATGCAGCAGGTGCTGTGTCTGTTCCAGCGAACAGTTCAACAGCAGCAGCAGGGTTAAGGTAATCAGCTCCCATAGCCAAGCGTCCTAGAATGACATCTCCCTGATAAATCACGGATACATCACCTGATGTTACTTGTACTTGAGGTCCAATTGCTTCAACAACACCTGCAGCTTCCTTCTGGAAGATAAGTCCGCAGCTATTCTCGAAGTCAGAGTTACCGTTACCGTAGTTGTTTACGGTCTCAGTCCTCTCGTCTTGCATTACTACTTCAACGAAGCTACCCTTGTTACCTGGGTCGGTAACACCTGGGTTAGTTCCTGATGCAGTACCAAACTTAGTACCGAATCTTCCGAAGTAAGGAATGTTCATTGACTTATAGATCTTGATACCTGCGATCTCGAATACACCCTTACCTGATTGTAGGGCATCTCCTTGCTCGTCACGGTTAACAAGATAAGCACCAATTCCAGCACCATCTAGACCCTTAATAAGAGCATAGTATTGGCGTGGGTTTAGTACACCTACACGTCCTTCAGAACTTACACCCTTTTCATCTAGGGCTGCTGCAGCGTCGTAGAATGCATTTACTAGATCATCTGATGAGATAGCTTTGGTTGCGTTAGTACCTGAAGCACCCACTTGAATCTGTGTTCCACCTGGTTCTACGAAGTTACTCTTAGTGATAGGTGATGGTTTACGTGCAGCCTTGGTAATTGCACGGAAGATCTTACGGTCATAGTTCTCAGCTAGAGCATAACCGATCTTGTTTGAAATCTCGCCACGTAAGTCATAGTGGGCAAGAACTTCATCTAATTCATATACAAATGCACTTGAGATCAATAGATCGTCACAAGTGATTGTCTTCTCAGCTACTGGAGGAGCATTGTCTGAGTTACCAAGTATGGACTGACCTGGAGTATGGTACTCACTAGTTGTCCTACCCGTGAAGATGAACTGCAATGATTTGCCGTTCTTCAAGGTACGCTTGGTTACTAGATCCCTTGCAATTGTATTGCGTTGGAATCCTTTGAACATCTCTCCACTAAATAGCTTGAGGAATAGGGCACGGCGCTCTGTAGTAGTAAAGGTAGAGCCAGCACGTGTCGCATTATCAGCACCTGGTGCGGTCAATGAAGACAGCAAGGAGCTATTCTGATGAGCCATTATTATGGATAAATTAAAAGTTTATATAGTTTTCTTCAGCTGAATTGTTTGATCAATTTGTTGTGGTCTTTCCCACCGTCTAGACGGCTAAAGGGTATCCTGCGTACAGGGCCAAAAGCCAATTAGTCAGAGATCCGACACTGAGGTGTCTCTGACCTATGGTAGTTAACATGCATTGTTTCTACCATAATAAAGAAGGCCAGTAGTCCGAAGACTACCAGCCACAGTTCATTCACTTTCATGAAGTCAACGCTTCTTCCAGTGAATTGTAATCAACTTTCTCATCAACACCAGGAGGCTGCTGTTCACTTGGTAAAGTGTCAGGATGCTCTTCTGGTTTATTATGATGAGCTTCGGGTTCAGGAGAGAGTGATGTGACAAAAGCCGTCATCACTCCTGATTGGTGAGCCATTAGCGATTAATTGTTTTAGTGTACTTTGTGCCACGATACACGTAGGTTACTCTGTAAGACATAGTAATCTCCAGTACCGAACCCCCGTTCCATGGTTCGATTGCATGCGTCCAATTAAGGATGAACGGACGTATCGTTAAGCAATTGTTGGTGCGACTAGAGCAACCTCAGATGTTTCAGCTGAAGCTAAGTCTAGTGGAAAATTATGTGCGTTCCTTTCATGCATGACTTCCATACCTAAGTTGGCACGGTTAAGTACATCTGCCCATGTAGGTACTACCTTACCATTTGCATCTAAGATAGATTGGTTGAAGTTAAAGCCGTTGAGATTGAAAGCCATAGTTGAGACTCCCATAGAGGTAAACCATACGCAAACGACTGGGAAAGTGGCCAGAAAGAAATGAAGAGAACGGCTATTATTAAAGCTTGCATATTGAAAAATTAATCTACCGAAGTAGCCATGAGCAGCGACGATGTTATACGTCTCCTCCTCTTGACCAAATTTATAACCATAGTTTTGTGATTCAGTTTCAGTAGTCTCTCTAATGATTGAAGAAGTAACGAGACTTCCGTGCATAGCAGCGAATAAAGCTCCCCCGAACATCCCAATAACACCCAACATATGGAATGGATGCATGAGGATATTGTGTTCGGCTTGAAAGACAAACATAAAATTGAAAGTACCGGAAATACCAAGAGGCATACCATCACTGAAACTCCCCTGTCCGAATGGATATATAAGGAAGACAGCAAAGGCTGCTGAGACTGGTGCGGAATATGCTACTGTTATCCATGGTCTCATTCCTAGTCTGTAACTAAGTTCCCATTGTCGTCCCATGTAAGCAGAGATACCAATGAGGAAGTGCATGATAACGAGCTGATAGGGTCCACCATTGTAAAGCCATTCATCGACACTAGCTGCTTCCCAGATTGGGTAGAAGTGCATTCCGATGGCGTTGGAGCTGGGGACCACTGCTCCTGAGATGATGTTGTTGCCATAAAGTAAAGATCCAGCAACTGGTTCACGTATGCCGTCTATGTCTACAGGCGGTGCTGCGATGAAAGCTATTATGAAACAGGTTGCTGCTGTTAAAAGTGCGGGTATCATAAGAACACCAAACCACCCCACATAGAGGCGGTTATTAGTGCTCGTTACCCAGTCACAGAATTCATCCCAATTTTGAAGGGGAGATTTTTGTACTGAGATTGTTGTCATAATTTAGAATGCGTATTTAACGCCTAGTTTTGTACCGTAAGAATTGTCGGTATCTCCTTCAGCTGTAAGGAAGGATACTTCTCCGTACACATCTAGCTTATCAGTTGCACTAACTGATCCGCCAAACTTACCAGAGAATTGAGTGTCGCCATCTACAGCGTCACCATTGATGAATGCAGGTCCACCTTGAATGTAGTATCCAAGCTGTCCTAACTCACCTTCCCAACCTACGTGTGCATCTGTAGTAGTTGAAGTAAAATCAGATCCAGTATAGGATGAGTTAGCTTCTACATTAACATAAGGTCCAGCTATTGCAGGAGCTGTTAATACAGAAGCTGCTAAAGTAAGTGCAAGTTTTTTCATTTAAAAGATTCCAGGGATAATTTGTCCAGTGAATAAATAAGAACCGAGGGCAGCAATGATACCAATCATAGCTAGTTGACCATTGACACGCTCTGCATTCTCAAAATAAGGTTGTGATATTACTTCTACTTGAGGTTCGGTAGCAAATCTATTTTGCCTTCCACCTGATTCAGTTGTAGTAGTCATTGATAGTTAAAATAAAGAACGAGGCCGAGGATGATAGGTCAGGTCGGCACATGTTCTTTAAGTATTAGCATGTAATCTATCAGAACCATCTTCTGGTCTATTCTTATGTTTAACTAAGAACCTCATGTATTGTCTCAGATGTGGTGGTACTATTTCATTAGGTGGTTTAACTTTTGTACCTTCAAGACCTTCTTGTCTACGCCAGTTATTTAAAAATTTCTGTGCATCTTGTTTATAGCTCATAATTAACCGCCTGATCTTTGTGAAGCACTTGTTGGTGTTCTATCACCTTTTCTTGTTTTCCCATCCGGTGTGAATGGGTTATATGGTTCTGCATTTACACTATTAACTGGCTCAGTCTTACCTGAGTTGATGTTAATAGATTTACCACCTTTTACATTACTCATTGTTTTAAAATTGTAAGTTATCAGACCGTTCTAGTTTAGCGATAACATCCTGACGGTAAGCAGGGTCGTCATCATATCTTCTGTCACTCATAGCAGCAACTAATTCTTGCTGACTACGATAGGTATCTTGTGTTTGTACTGGTGCTTTACCTGTTACCATAGTACCTTCAAACCCATTGGCTTCACGGTACTGTGATTTCAATCCATTAACTGCAAACTTAATAGCATCAACACTACCAGTGTTAATTATATTATCGAATGCATCTATGGATTGTTGGTCTAGGTTTTGACTAGCCCAGTTTACCATATCTGTATACGCTTTCTCGCCACCAGCATAGTTCTTAACTTCATTTACTGTGGCATCACTAATATCTGCTGATTTATCCAATAGGTCCCCCTGTGGTAGATTGTTTTGTACTTGCATATATGCTTCAACAAGTTCTTTACTACTCATTGAACTAAATTTCTCTATGGTTTCAGGAGACAACTTACCATCATTATTATAATATTCATCTGAAGCTGATGTAATTAATTCAGCCGCTGCAGTAGGTTGTGAAGCTTCTTCTGTTTCTTCAGTCGTTTCTTTGGACTCCACTTCTGTAGTGCTTTCGGGCTCCCCAGCTTCTCCGCTATCCTTATTATCTTCTCCTCCAAGCTTCTTTTGAAGTTCAACATACGCCTTTTCCAATTCTTGTGCATCCTTATACTTACCAGCAAGCAGTTGATCTTGACTCTGTTCCAGAGCTTCTCCTACTTCAAGTGACTCTTGTTCTGTTGGTGTTAATGCATCTCCTTCTGTTACTGTATCAGTACCAGGATCATAAGTTAATGTTTCTGCCATAATTACTCAGGTGGTTGTTCCATTGCTTGTAGTGCTCCCCCAGCTAGGTTATTTGCTTGCTCCATAGCATCAGGGTTTTTACTTGGGTCCATTAGAGGTGTACCTGCTAACTGACCTGCTTGATCTACCAATGATTGTTGTGTAGCTTGCTGTTGTGCAGCTTCCATCTCTTGTTGTAACTGTTGTTGTGTCTTAACTAAGTTAAGTACATCTATACCTTGTGCTGCTGCTAATCTCTTAATAGCTTCATCAGGGTTGATGTATTTCATTAATGCTTCTGGTCCTAATGTCTGAGCTATGAGAGTAACAAACATAGTAAGTGCCTCTCTATCTTGACCACGACCTAGTGCATTTACACCAGCTACAATCTTAGGTCTAACTAAATCCTTTGGTAGTTTAGGTAACTGATTAGTACGTTGTAATACTAACAGTGTACGCCGAAGATATGGTTCTAGGAATTCTACAGTAAGTAAACTAAATAGTCCACCTAACTGTTCATTCAATTCCTGTTGAGTCATACGAACTTCTTCGGCTGTAGTTCTTTCGCTGTGCCTTATGTTTAAGACAAGGAAAGCATCTAAGATTCGTGACTCTAATTGTTGTGCAAGTTGTGCAGCTGTAGCAAAGTCAGCAGTTTTACCTACTTGTACTACGCCTACATCTTCAGGTCTACCCTGTATAATTGCACCGTTACCAGCTTGAGATAGAGTTTGTGGTTTGGTAGTCGCACTAGGAGACACAAGGAATATTACCTTAGCTGCCACCGCAGAGCCTTCTACAAGAGCCTGTGCCAAGCCGTTTAAACTTCTTAGGTCACCAATGAACTCTTCTACTCTACCACGTCCGTAATCCTCTCCATCAACTGTATTAAATCGAAGCACTAACCAAGGACTAGCATTCTTTGGTGCTGAACTACGGCTTTCAGGAATGATTTGATCATCAACTTCCTGATACCAGACCCAACGACCACTACTAGGATCTTGTTTAACGCATGTATACACTTCTGCGTCGTCTTCATCTGAGCCTTCTACTTTACTATTTGGATCATTAGGATAGGCTGGCTTAGGCTCAAGTCCCAACACTTTTCTACTAATGATTTCTTTTGTTACTATCTCTAGTATGTTACCATTACCATCTCTATTGACAACGTATCTATTTAATGGGAAATGTTTTAATCCATCTTTACCCATAAATACGAGAGCATTACCTGAAACTATAAGGTGTTTCAATGCTTGGTGGATGACAACTCTATCAGCAGAAGCTGCTATGTAATCCATAACCATCCTCTCCATCTTGGAGAAAGACAAGTCAAGTTCACTTCTCATCTCTGCATCTATCTCTTCTCCTAGCTTATCATCTCTAACTTGTAGTTTGAAGAAGCTAGTATTAGGAGGTAAAAGAGCAAGCATAAGCTTTGCTGCTAATGTAACTACAGCTTTAGCCCCGACTGATTGCCATGGTTGCTGTAATGTTTGCTTACCTCCACGTTGTCTTAAATCTTTCTGTACTAGATATGGTAAGGTAAGTTCAGAACACTCAACAGCTGTATCAAGGAACTGTGATCGTCCACTACTTAGCTTTGAGTATCTTTCTCTTGCCTTATACATTTAACCCTCCTTGTCCTGCTGATGCAGTAGTTTGTCCAGTGTTTAAAGGTATTCTTAGGGCTTTAGTACCAACCTTTTTACCTGCAGCTGCTCCTCCTTCTTTCTTAGAGCTACCATATGATACACCTGATACATCATCCTCATCTACCAATTCTTTTTTCTCAGGTAGTCTGGATGCCCTTGCTAAATCAGGGTTTCTACCTACTACTGGTGCTGGTGTAGCCATAGGTGTAGGAGGAGGAGTTCTACTTCTAAATATGCACATGTTATTCTTCTAGTATTTGTTTTACATATGCAACGACACTGGCTTGACCAGCACGATACATAATAGTTTCTATTTGTTCTTTAGGATGGATTGGTTCATCAGGAAACTTAGTCTCTAAATCTTCGACTAGTTTCTCAAGTCGCTCACTATATATGTTAAGCGTACTTGGGTAGATTTGTGTTTGCATGTTCAAAGAAGGCTGGCATTCTTGCTCTCTGTGTCTCAGAAAATTCTGGGGCTTTACCCTCATACATTAATCGATCACTAGCATCCAGCCAAAAATTTTTGTCCAAATATTTATCGGCAGTATTTATACCTAGAGGTTGTAAGACCCAATTGATAGTGGCCTTCCTAAGTTTATCCAAAGAAGGAGCAGGAGATAGACCCAACTCAGTACATACAAGGCTATTCGTTCCGACATGGATCTGCTCGTCTCTGGAGATATCGGCAGATACAGTGCGAAGAGGAGCATCCCCATTAAACCTAAACATAGGGAGTAAAACGAAGAAGATAGCCCGTTCTGCGACCAGAGCTTTGGTAATTGTATGGTCAGGATGTGCAATCCATGCATCTCTTATCCTTTTAGCCTCCAATTCCTCAACAGCGTCTTCCTTAATTCCATGTGCATCCACGATATATCCAAGGGCTTGGTCGTGTCTTTCCTCGTCTTTAACATTAGAGAGCAGAAGCTCCCTAGCATGTTCGGGAACTTCTTTCTCAAGTGCTTCAGTAATGAATTCTCCCACTGGTAACTCCATGTGACGTATTGCCAATGCACGTCTAATAGCATCTTCTGATCCATCTTTAAATACTCCAGCGGTGGGGATTACGGGGGACCACTTCCGTTTACGGTCCATTAATTTTTGATACGGTGTTTTCCTCATCATTCTTGACAATCACAGGTTATTGGCTCGTTTCCGAGTATATCCTGTAAGTAATCATCGACTTCACTTTGATCTAATGCTGCATACGCATCGGTCTTATCTTGTACGTCGCCCATTACTTGCAGGGAGTAGTAAAGGGAGGTTTGGGGTGAATCTAACCACTCCTCAACAAATCCCTCATCATAAGTCACTACATCTGACCATGAATTAAAGGAATATCCGTGAAGAAGTCCCGTGTTATTAAACATTTTAATTGTTTCATC
>VTLG01015275.1_pt1 | contig 13695 bp, 18 predicted proteins | sample 4694571 | NCBI WGS metagenome assembly VTLG01 (sample SAMN12604809, study PRJNA352737) | marine metagenome | biome: ENVO:00000447; feature: ENVO:00000209|ENVO:00000569|ENVO:01000036; material: ENVO:00002151; isolation source: viral sequences binned using virsorter ...
CTACACGCAACAGAGTGGGTGATTCACAATCTACAACATCACCAGTTGCAACCATGCACGCTACAGGAACAATACCGTTTCATAAGAGTGCAAGATATTTTAAATTTAATATGCAAATACCAGCAGGTACGACCTGGAATGACGCACAGGGTATTGATATAGAAGCTATAAAAGAAGGATATAGATGACATTTTTAGAACAACTACAACAATCAGCAGGACTATTATCAAATGATATAGCCTCTGTAGGATTTTACACACCACAACAAACAGATTTTATAGGTGGAGTTGCTCAAAATAGATTTGTTGGAAACCAATTTCAAACTCCAGGATTATCACTTGCACCTGGACAACAAATACCAGTCTTTGGTGGAACCATGGGTTCTGGTTTATTAAATTACTCACCAGGATCATTTACATATACTCCACAACCTTTTCAAAGTAATTACTTTCAGAATGTACCAATTACATCACCAGCTATAGCGACAACAACAACAAGAACTGGTGGTCAGGGAGAGGGTAGAGACAGAGCAGCTCAAATGGCAGCAGATCGAGCATTGAGAGATGAAATAGCTCAATATGGGTTTCAAATACCTGGTTATGAAGAACCTACGCTACCAGGTCTCTTAGGAATTTTAGAAAGTGTTATAGACAATATCGATCGTGACGCAAGGATAGCTGACATTGAGAGAGATATAAAAGCATCAAAAGATTTTGGAGTAAATATGTTTGGTCTTGACAGCTCTTACAAAGGATCAAGTGGAATAGATAGAGATCCAGCAGATTTTGGAAGACCAACAACAGGTCCATCAGCAAGAGATACAGATTTAGGCAAATCTTCAGGTGGAATAGGTCCATCAACAACAAGTGGTCGAGGGCAAGATACCAGTGGTCGTGGACAAGCTGGAGGAGCTAGGGGTGGTGACAATCCTGGAAATACAGGTGGAACATCAAGATTTTAATGGCTAGTAAACAAAATCTAGAATACATTTATCAGTACATTGATAGTACTGAGGACTTTCAGCGTATTGTTGAAGACTTAGCAAACCAACTAATTACTTATCACAACACTGAAAACCAAGAGGTTGTTGCATGGTTTCTTGCATAAATTGCGATCATAATTGTCACTGCGGTGACAATGGTGTTTGTAAGGTTTGTAAATGTGCTAACTGCGAACATCCAAACGCATTAGATGAGTTTTGGAGAAGACTAGAAGACAACGCAGGAGCAATGATAAATTTAACGAAACATAGAGATTAATGGCACACACATATAAAAACAGCAAAGTAGATTTATCATCTACCAGTGATACAGTTTTATACACTGTACCTGCTGCTACAACGAGTATTGTAAAAAGTATCTTAGTATCAAACGATGATACAAGCAACGCTTGTCATATAACAGTTACACTTTTAAATACAAGTAATACAGTATTTAGTTTATTCAAAGAAAAAAACATAACTGCGAAAACAACTGAAGAATTATTGACACATCCGATAGTGATGACAACAGATGAAGAGCTGAAAGTACAAGCGCAAAACGCTGACGATCTTCACGTAGTGTGTAGTTATTTAGAGGTTACATGATTGGTGTTGTTCAAATACCTCAAGAAAATATAGAATCAGTTTGGACATTAGTAGATGATGCAATTACAAAAGCATTAGCATACTCTGGTCATCATTTTAACACATCTGATGTATATGAATATTGTGTAAAAGGCGATAATCAACTCTGGCTTGTATGGGATGATGACGCAAAAACAAAACTTAAAGGTGTTGTCGTAACAAGAGTAATTATACGGCCTAATACTAAAGTGGCAAATATATTTATTTGCACAGGCAAAGACAGAAAATTATGGCAGGATAAATTGCACGTAATTGAAAAATGGGCTAAAGATAATAAGTGTACGCACTTTGAAACTTATGCCAGACCAGGATGGTCTAAACTATTAAAACAAAAAGGGTACAAAGTTACCCATTACTTACTTGAAAAGAAATTGGAGGAATAAGTATGTCAAGTGGCGGAAGTAATACAACCACATCAAGGACTGAACCTTATGCACCAGCAGAACCATTTTTGCAGGACATATTAGGCGAAGCTCAAAACATTTACAGAAGTGGTGTCGGTAGACAGTTTTTTCCAGGCAGTACAGTAGTACCGTTTGCAGATCAAACACAACAGGCTTTAAATTTACAACAGGCAGCAGCTTTAGAAGCAGCAGCACCGTCTGCTCTTGACCAGCAGGCAGCAAACGTATTTAGTCAATTTGCAAGCACACCCCAAACAAATCAATATTTATCTGATATAAGATCTGGCATAACCTCCGATGTATTAGGAAACATACAAACTCAGTTTGGTGGTATGGGTAGAACTGGTACAAGCCCAGGCGCACAGCAAGCAGCAGCACGTGGAGTGGCACAAGCATACGCACCTATAGCTGCACAAATTAGTAATCAGGAAAGAAACAGACAATTGCAAGCAGCAGGCGCATTGCCTGGGATACAAGCTGGCATGGATGCTCGTAGAATGGGAGCAATAAGCTCTTTAGGTCAAGTTGGTTCAGCTTACGAAGATCTTGCAAGAAGACAGTTACAAGATCAAATATCTAGGTTTCAGTTTGGACAACAAGCACCAATGCAAGCATTACAGGATTATGCAGGTTTAATCACACCAATTGCAAGTGGTTTCCCTGTAACTCAGGATCAAGGACCTGAGAGAAACAGATTGCTTGGAGGTTTAGGAGGCGCACTTGGAGGCGCACAAATAGCAAATTTATTAGGATCTACTAACCCACTATTTGCAATAGGTGGTGGATTAGCAGGATTATTATAGGAGATATTTATGCCACATAATATATTTCACGGACAACCTTTCAATCCTTTTGGTCTTTTATCTGACGCAGCACAAGATTATTTAAGTGGTGATTTACCTGCTGCAAGAGGTAGACCATTTTTACCTGGTATGACTGTCAATCCTGTTACTGGTGACAGAATGACAAACAGAGAAAGAATTGAAATGAACAGAGCAGCTAGGCAAGGTTTACTATCTCCTGATCGTTTTGGTAGAGTAAGACCGTCAAGGGTCGATAATTTTATGGGTTTACCTGGAGCAAGAGTAAATCCTAACGTAATGATACCAATTGAGCAAAGAGATCGAGTTCCTTTTGTACAAGACTTAGCAGCTACATTAGGCCCTGTTGCTGAAGCAGCTCAGGTAGGAACTAATTTAGTTATGAAAAATGTTGTAGATCCTACTCTACAATACTTTTTAGGTACAGATCCTGCGTTTCAAAATGTAGACACAAACTATGATTTTGATAATCAGACAAAAGCTGCTCAAACAGAAACAGCTAAATCGTTTACTGGTGAGGGCGGTATCATTAGTGACATCGTTCAAGACGTTCAAAACAAGTATGATGAGCAGATACAAAAATTAGACACAAGAAAAGCGTTACGTGAAGCTGAAAGATTTAGAGCAGCAAAAGATCCAACTGCATACAGCATATCAGATTTTAAAAATGATTTTCCTGAAATCGTACAACAAGGCGAAGACGCAATAAGAAGCGGTTATAATGAATTTAGAAAAACATACAAAGGCGGAAACTACAAAGAAGCCAAGGATGCTGTAACTAATAAACTCAATCAACTAAAAACTGAAGTTGAAGACAAAACATCAGAGATATTAGAAAACACAAAAAATAATAAAAACATACAAAACAGCCCTGCATCAGATGAAGAAAAAGCAACTTCAGAACAACAAACAACTCAGGCTAATCAGGAAATAATTAAAGATACTTTAGACAAAGCAAGCAAGAACCCTAAACTTTCTGAGCTTGCAAACAATGACATGATGTTAATGGCTATATCTTTATTGGCTAGTGCTGAAAAAGGCGAAGGCACAGCAGAGGGGTTATTGAATGCAATGAAAGCAGTTCAAGAAGCTAATCAAACCTCCACAGAAAGTATTGTTACTTTAACAGACCCAAAAACAGGAAACCAAAGATCTTACCGAAGGGATGATCCTGCTGTTGATGAAGCCATAGCTGCTGGTGCTGTTGTAAGACCAATGAGTATTTTAGATTCATTAACTTTTGGTGCTTTAGGGCAAGGTATGGGCCAAGGTATGGGGCTAGACATAGATCCAGTATTGTTAAAAAAAGTTATGGATGAAAATCCAGACTTAAACGCAATGCAAGCTCGACAAGAAATTATAAATAGGGGTTTAACTTTATAAGATGTCTAGTAAATTTGTTTTACCAGATGGCGTAAAATCTAGAGATTTTAAAATACCTGATGGTGTTAAAAAACAAACAAGTTTTGGTGAAAATGTTTACAGAACATTAGTAGGAGCTGCAAGAGATACAGCGCAAGCAACTATGGAGCTGGGCTACGATGTTTATGAGTATGCAACAGGTGAGGAGTTTACTGACGAGCAAAAAGAATGGTTGCCAGAAATACCAGAGCCACAATATTTTGGAGGCTCTGTTGTCAGAGACATTACAGGTTTTGTAATACCATACGCAGGTTTATCAAAAGTTTTAAGTGCGACTAAAATTTTACCAAAAGCAAAAACTTTTACTGGTGGAGCAACAAGGGCTACTGTAGTTGGAGCAGCAGCAGAGCAAGCCGCTTTTAGTCCTGAAGAGCAAAGATTATCTAACTTAGTACAAAGTTATCCTGAAATAGCAAACCCAGTGACAGAATACTTACAAGCTGATCCAGATGATACAACGGCTCAATCAAGAATGAAAATGGCACTAGAGGGTGCTGCGTTAGGTACAGCGTTAGATGTTGTGGTTGCAGGCGCAAGAGCTTTTAGATCAAAAAAACCTGAACTGGAACGAGAAACAGTTGGTGATATAATAGATAAAAAAACACCAGAGGATGTTGTAGTTACCACAAGAACACCAGATATAGAAGTTAATAAACCAGTAGACGGTGTTGTAAAAAAAGTAAAAGTTAGGTTTGGCGAAACTGTAGACGCAACGGCAGCAAAAGATAAAGCAGAAGAGATTGCAAAGAAAACAAAAGAAGATGAAGTGGGTCTACCTAAATACGCAGGTGATTTTAACATTAACCTTAGAAATATAGACAACGACAAACCAGTAAAGGCTGTATTGGATGATATTGTTTCCTCCAACAGTTTTAGAATAGAAGCTGCACGTGGACCAAAATTAAATGTAGATAGTGAGTTACAAAAATTATCTGATACTTTAGCATTAGACCCAAACGATTTTTTAAACAATAGAAATATAGATTGGAAACGGTTACCTGAATACATATATGCTGCTAGGCAATTAACTGTGGCCTCAGTTGAAGATATGTACACCTCTGCGGTAAAGGCTCACAGAACGCAAGCACCAGCAGATTTTATTGAGTTTCAAAGATCTATGGAAAGAGCAAACAGTTTAACAGAACAATTAACTGGATTAGCTGCATCTTGGGGTAGAGGTGGTCAAGCATTTAAAGCAATGTCAGATGGTCAATCATTTACACCTAAACAAAGAGCAAACGCTGCCAACGAGTTTTGGCAAAATGCCAGAGAAAAAGATTTAAAAGAATTTGCTAGAACAATAGCGGTAACACCAAGAGAAGATATAACAGCAAGAGCATTAAATAAATATGTTAGAACTTGGCCTGATGCGACAGCTTTAGACAAAATACAAGAAGTTTGGTTAAATGCTTTATTATCCAACCCTCCAACACACGCAGTAAATGTTACATCAAATGGATTAGTCGCTGTTTGGACTATACCAGAAAAATTTTTAGCTGCTGGTATTTCAAAAATTACTGGCAAAGGCAGGCAAGGTGTAACATTCCAAGAAGCTATAGCTAACGCATACGGAACACTAGAGGGTTTTGGTGACGGTTTAAGAGGCGCAGCCAGAGCTTTGAGTAACGAAGATTTTATTGATCCCTATACTAAACTAGATGGTAGAAGAAGAGCAATACAAGGAGCTGGCGGTAAAGCTGTTAGAATACCTTTTAGATTTTTAGGTGCAGAGGATCAGTTTTTTAAAGGCATTGGTTATAGACAAAGTGTAAACGGACTAGCATATAGAGAAGCTAACAAGCTAGGCTTAACAGGTAGAAAAAAAGCACAGTTTATAAATGATGTAAAAGATGCAGATTTATCTATTTTGCAAAATAGAAGAAGATTGGCCATAAACGAAGGCCAGCAAGAAAAAGCAGCAGAAATTGCAAAACAAATAGACACTATTGACAAAGTAAGACAAGCAGCAAGAGATTCTGCAAGGTATCAAACTTTTACAAATACAGCAGGACCAATAGCGCAAGGGATAAAAAACTTTGTAAGTAGGTATCCAGAGTTTCGTTTTATTGTACCTTTTATAAATACTCCTGCAAATATAATTACATTTGCTTTGGAGAGAACGCCAGCAGCCCCCTTACTGCAAAGGTATAAAGATGCAATTAGAAAAGGTGGGGCTGATGCAGACATAGCAAGAGCTAGAATGATTATGGGAACAGGAGTAATGTCATACGTAACTTACCTGGGAACACAAGAATTAATTACTGGTAGAGGCCCAAACGATCCTGCTGCAAACAGAATATGGAGAGAAAATCATCAACCGTATTCTATTAGAGTGGGTAACAGATGGTATGCTTATAATAGAGTAGAACCGCTTGGAGTTTTGTTTGGTTTAGGAGCTGATACAGCAGAAATTATTCGATACGCACAGAGAGATGATATAAAAGATTTTGACGAAAAATTAACAACTTTAGCATCTATGGGCGTTGCATCTTTTGCTGATAACATAACTAATAAAACATTTTTAACAGGTATTAGCAACGCAATAGACGCTGTTGCAGATCCTCAAAGGTCTGCTGGTTATTTTTTAAGCAGATTAGGTTCTAGCTTTGTACCAAGAATAATTGCAAACGTAAGAAACCAAATGGACCCTGTAAGAAGAGACACTCAAAATATAATCGATAGTTTAAGAAATCAAATACCGACTTTATCTGAAAATTTACCACCAAGAAGAAATATATTTGGTTTTGTGCAAGTTTATTCAGGTGCATTAGGTCCAGATTTTGTTTCACCTTTTTACTCACAAAGCACTACAGTAGATCCTGTATTTGAGGAAATGTTTAAATCAGAAGTAAGGGCATCAATGCCATCAAGAAATTTAAGAGGCGTGAAACTAACAAGTGCGCAATATTCAGAATTGCTATCATATATGCAACAACTTGGAACGTACAATAAAATTAATACTGTAATAAACTCACCTGGTTATCAAAATGCAAATAAGTTTTTGAGAGGTGAAATAGTTAGAAGAATAATTTCAGCAGACCAAGAGGCAGCACGTATATTATTTTTAAGAAATAACCCTAATATAATGCGTGAGTCTGTAACACAGAGAATAGAACAAATAACTAATTAGGAGAACACATGGCAGGAACAGGCGTAGGTAAATACAGCACAACCGCAGGTAACAACACTGACACGCAAACTGTAAACTTTTCTGAAGGTATGGCTCCTTCTAATGTAAACAATGCAGCACGTGAGACTATGGCTAATATCCGTAGTATGTATAACCAAATCGGTGAAGGTTTCTATGAGTTTGGTGATGGTGATGGTACTTACACAGTAGCACGATCAGACTCTGATACAATTACTATTACAGCTACAAGCACAGACTTAACAGCTACATACTATGCAGGTAGAGCTATTCGTATAACAGATAGTGCTGGCAACGTAACAGAAGGTACGATTGTATCTTCAGCATTTTCAAACCCAACCAATACTATCAATGTCTCACAGACTATTGCAGGTACTGGCACACCTTTGAAAATAGAACTAGGCATACAAGGTTCATCATCTGAGTTAGTTGTTGATGGAGACAACGATACTAAAATACAAGTAGAAGAAGGTTCTGATGATGACACAATAAGATTTGATACTGGTGGCACAGAGAGACTACAAGTCTCATCAGCAGGGGCGTTTGCCTTGCAAAGTGCTGGCGGTTCATTTATACATTCAAACACAATATCTAACACATTTACTTTGACCAGTCAGAATATGTTTATGGTCGGTCCAGTAAGTGTAACAGGAGTTATTACAGTAGGCTCTAATTCTACTGTTGTCGTAATATAAGGAGAAACAAATGGCAGGAATACAAATAGACGGAGTTAATAACAAGATTGACTTTGATGATGATGCAGATACCAGTATATCGTCAGCTAGTGACGATACGCTAGTAGTAGAAGTAGGTGGCAATACCCTTGCAACTGTAACAGCAACATCAGTAACAGTTAATGACGGAGTTGAAATCACAACTGCTGACAACACAGACACACTTACATTAACATCAACAGATGAAGATGCTAGTTCAGGTCCAAATTTAAGAATGTATAGAAACTCTAGCTCACCAGCAGACTCTGACATTTTAGGAGTTCTTGAGTATGAAGGTCGAAATGATAACTCTGAGGATATAAGATACGTTCAAATAACATCATTTGCTGATGATGTCAGCGATGGCACAGAAGATGGTAGTTATTTTATAAGCACAATGCATGGTGGAACATTAAGAAATAGAATGAATGTTAGACCAGGAGAAGTTGTATTTAATGAAGAAGCACAAGACATAGATTTTAGAATAGAGTCTGACACTAATAACAATATATTCTTTGTTGACGCTGGTAGGAACGAGGTAGTCATTGGAACATCCAATGACCTGAGTGCTCTTCTCGCAGTTAATCAAGAACAAACCGATCACAGATCTTTGCAGGTGGAAGCAAACACCAGTTCTTTTGCTTCAGATGTAATGGATATTGGTTGCACTAGAAATACAAATGATACCTCTTATCGTTTTCTTACAATGCAACGTAGAGGATTTATTCAAGTTTTTAGAGTCACAGACGCAGGTGATGTTGATAATGTTAATAATTCTTATGGAGCATTGTCAGATCAAAGACTTAAAACAGATATAACAGATAGTGGTAGTCAGTGGGATGATATCAAAGCCATAAAAGTTAAAAAATTTAAAATGGGCTTTGGTGGAGATGAAACCACAAAACTTGGTGTGATTGCACAAGATGTAGAGGATGCAGGAATGAATGGTCTTGTCAAACAACGTGACGCTAACGAATACGAAATTAAATATAATCCTGTATTTGGATCTCTTTACGAGGATGGAGATGACATACCTGAAGGTAAAAAAGTTGGTGAAATAAAAGAGAATAAAGAAAAAGTAAAAGAAGTAAAGTATTCTATTCTCTATATGAAAGCTATCAAAGCACTACAAGAAGCACAAACAAGAATAGAAACACTAGAAACAAAAGTAGCTGCATTGGAGGGTAACTAATGTTTACACTAGACAACAAAGAATATGACGAAACTAAAATATCTAACAAAGCTAAAGCAGCTTTGGAAGAAGTAGTGCGTGTATCTAAACAAATGCAGGATCTAAGATTTGCCCAACAAGGCTATATTAATATATTAAAAGAAGAATTAAAGGAGACTAAGGATGAGTAGTGAAATTAAAGTAGACACTATTAGTGAAAATACCAGTGCAAATGGTGTAGCCATTGATAGCGTAACATTAAAAGATGGAGGTATAACTGCAACTGCTGCAAGTACAATTACAACTGCTGATACTTCAACCAACCTTACCTTAAAATCAACAGATGCTAGTGCTAGTGCCGCACCTAGAATGATATTTGAAAGAGATTCTGCATCACCTGCTGATAGTGACCAATTAGGTTTGACTATGTATTTTGCTGATAATGATGCTGGAGAGTCCACTAATTTCTTTGAAATAAAAGCATTAGCAGTTGATGTTTCTGATGGTACAGAAGATGGTCAACTTAGATTTAGTGGTATAGTCGCTGGGTCAAGTGTGGAATACTTAAGATTTGATCCAGGTTCTGGTGGAGTTGTATTTAATGATGGCTCTGCTGACCTAAATTTTCGAGTAGAGTCTGATGGATTAACTCATGCAATGTTTGTTGATGCTGGCAATAACCTAGTTCACTTAGGCACTTCCTCAAGTTTTGGCACTTTTTTAAATATTTCTGGGGGTAGTACCCATGATATAGGTATTGAAAATTCAACTGGCAATAAATCACAAATTATTGCTAAGAATAACTCATCTAGTCATAACACTCAAATGTTAATTCTTCAGTCTATAAGAACGTCAACTAATGCTTTTGAATATTTTAGATTCATAGCAAACGATGGTGGTGATGTAGATATGCTTGCTGATGGTAATGGTGATTTTAAAATTGATGGTAGCGTTACTACTGGCGGTATTGACTATGCCGAGTTTTTTGAGTGGAAAGATGGTAACAGTTCTGATGAAGATAGACGAGGACACTCAGTAATTCTTGATGGAAATAAAATTATAGTGGCTACAAGTAGTGATGATACATCAAAAATAATAGGTATAGTTTCTACTAATCCTACTGTTGTTGGTGGCGGAGATATGGAAAAATGGGTGCATAAATATTTAAGAGATGATTATGACTCACCTATTTGGGAAGAACATACAGTTACCGAATGGACAGATGAAGATGGAAAAAAACATTCTTATCAAACAGATAAAATACCTGCTGATCTTACAGTGCCTTCAGATGCAACAGTAATTTCTGAAGAAGAAGATAAATATGGTAATACTGTAAAATTAAAACGAAAAAAATTAAATCCAGAATGGGATTCTAGTCAACAATACATTTCCAGACAAGATAGAAAAGAATGGGAAGCCATTGGTTTAATGGGTAAACTAAGACTTAAAAAGGGTGAACCAGTAAATCCTAATTGGATTAAACTAAGAGACATTTCAACAACAGTAGAGGAGTGGTTAGTAAAATGAGTGAAATAAGAGTAGATACAATATCAGAAAAGACATCAAGTAATGGTGTTGCTATTGATAGCGTAACATTAAAAGATGGTGGAGCAACATTAACAGATAACATAACATTTAGTGCATCTGGTAAAGGTGTTCACTTAGGAGTTACCTCTGCAACAGCATCAAACTTGCTTGACGATTATGAAGAAGGAACATGGACACCAGTAATTTCTGCTGATGCTACTCCTACTGCATACGCAACTCAGGTTGGTGTTTACACAAAAGTTGGTAGACAAGTTACTGTAATATTTACTTTTAACATTTCTACTATTGGTAGTTTTGCTGGAGCAGCAGTCAAAGTTACTGGATTTCCTTTTACGTCTGGAGACCTATCAACTCATACTTTTGGAACTCTGTTTTTAGATGGTACTGCTTCTGAAGTACAAGCAGCAGGAGATTTAGGTATAAAACTTAGTAACAACACAACACAGGCATTATTTCAGGGAAACAGTGGTAATGTAAGTGGTGATAATAATATTAATGCAAACAAAATTGATACAGGTACTTTTATACATGGAACAATTACATATTTTACAGGTTAATTAAAAGGAGAAAAAAATGGCAATAACTAAAGAAACAGAGATAGCAAAAATAGAGGTTGTTGGACAGTATAAAGCTGTGCAAGTAGCCACTGATACTGTTATTAAAGAAGATGGTATTGAAATATCTCGTAACAGACATAGACACGTTGTTCACCCAGACTCAGATATGTCTGGTGAAGATGCAGAAGTAATAGCGGTAGCAAACTCTGTATGGACTGACGCTGTAAAATCTGCGTGGGCAGACTTCAAAGCTAATCAAACTATCTAATGGAACAAGAAAACAGAGAAGCTATTATCCGTATAGAGGGTAAGCTAGAACTGTTAGATCAAAAGCTAACAACTTTGAAAGACAATCATTTATGTCATATTGAAAAAGATATGAAACAACTGAGAACTCTTGTTTGGTTTATAGGAACTACTGTTTTCTTACAAATGTGCTACCTAATTATACGTACCCTTATGTAGTATTGCACGTCTAGTGCAAATCAACTAAATATTAAGTATGAAAAACAAGTGCATACTGGTTATATCTGATACGCACTGTCCATATCACCACCCTGATTTACTACCTTTTCTTTCTTCTATCAGGCGAAAATACAAACCTGATAGGGTGGTGCATATTGGTGATGAGACGGATAAACATGGTCTAAACTTTCATGGACAAGACCCTGACTTACCAAGTGCAGGAGATGAACTAGAAAAAGCAAGAACCACTATACACGAGATTGAAAAACTTTGGAGTAATGTAGACTTACTACACTCCAATCATGGATCACTTGCATACCGCAGAGCTTTTAAAGCAGGACTACCCAGAGCATATATGCGTGGGTACAACGAAGTATTAGACGTTGGTTCTGGATGGAAATGGCACAACGAACTTACTATCCGATTGCCAGATGGTAATGACGTACACTTTCATCATGGTAAATCTGCTAATATAATGGCTGTAGGACAAAAGCAGGGAACCTGTTATGTCCAGGGCCATTTTCACACCAAGTATGGCATATCGTATTGGGGCAACCCCAACAGCCTACTATGGTGTATGCAGGTCGGTTGCTTAATAGATAAAGACGCATTGGCTTTTGCCTATGACAAAGTATTCAAAGACAGACCGATCATTGGTTGTGGTATCATAATAGACAGTCAACCAAAATTGTTACCAATGGTGTTGAACAAGGGCGGAAGATGGAATAAAGTGTGTCCATGAAGACACTTGAAAAACAAGTAAAAGGCGATCACTACAAAAGATTTATCATACAACCTGCTGAGTTTATCAATGCTAACAACCTGGCATACGCAGAGGGCAATGTCATAAAATATGTATGTAGACATAGGTTTAAGGGCAAGAAAGAAGATATAGAAAAAGCTATACATTACTTGGAAATGATTATAGAAAGAGATTATGAGTAACGTGGCTAGAATGGAAATACCAAATAGGATGCAATGCATGACTTTTCCTTTGAATATAGACAACATATTCTACAGGGTCACACTAGATTACATAACTACAGATACTGGCATTACTGTTGTAGCAATATGGGTACGAACAAAAAAGTCTGAGTCAACTTTAGATAGAGAAGCCAGAAGCGATGGTAAAGCAACCTCTTTGTTGTTACAGTTTGGTTGTGCCTTAAAAGAAATGGTTGATACTTTTACGAGAGATAACGTGATAGGCTCAGTCGTTTGGTACGTGCAAAAAAATTTAGAAGATATATTAGAAGGCAATCAGCCTGACAAGATACCACAACTATCGACACAACCATCAGGATATACAATAAAATGAACGACATTAAAGAACGTATCAAAGGACACGAAGGTTATAGGTTAGAACCATATCATTGCACAGAGGGTTTTCTTACTGGTGGATATGGTCACAAGATATTAGACGGAGAAGATGTGCCAACAACACAAGAGGGTTGGGAAAGTTTATTTGACAAAGATTTTACAAAAGCACACGATGGTGCAAAGACTTTGGTTTATGAACACCTAACAGGCACAGATTTCTCTGAGTTAAATGACAAACAAAAATACATAGTTGAGGGTGTACTGACTGAGATGTGCTTTCAACTTGGACAAAGCGGAGTACGTAAATTTAAAAAGATGTTTGCTGCAATGGGAAAAAAAGATTTTAAAGAAGCTGCTTCACAAATGCGTGATAGCCTTTGGTACAAACAAACACCTGCTCGGTGCATAGAGCTTAGTCATATCATACAAAATTTATAAGGATATATATGTTACAAATGTTAATTAAACCACTCTTAGGAGTGGCAAGTGATGCTATTGGTGG
>VTLG01008302.1_pt1 | contig 13691 bp, 28 predicted proteins | sample 4694571 | NCBI WGS metagenome assembly VTLG01 (sample SAMN12604809, study PRJNA352737) | marine metagenome | biome: ENVO:00000447; feature: ENVO:00000209|ENVO:00000569|ENVO:01000036; material: ENVO:00002151; isolation source: viral sequences binned using virsorter ...
TTTTTTTATTGATTTACCTTTGTTTGCAAGGTATCATAATTTAATAGTTGACCATCCTCAGAATACTGATGTATTAACATTTAGCCCAACTAAAACTAAAAATCTTGCTTTAGGACATGATAATTCTCAAATGTACTATGATGCATTGGATTTTCATTTTGATGATAGTTGTTGGATAAATTCAATGGACTATTGTTTTTATTTAGGACACAAATTTTTTACAGATAATATATTTGGATCAATATATTCAAAATCTATTAGTGGTGGTTGGGTAAAAATTACTAAAATATTAGAAGAAGTAAATTGTTATGTAGACCTTAACTCTATTACTGCGACTCCAATTATCGTTCCAGATACGGATGGTTGGAGCATGATAAGATTTAACAAATTTTATGAAGATGATTTAGAATTAATAAGAATTTTAATAGGGGGACATTTAGGAGAATCAGAATTAAATCAACCATTTCAATTAGGAGATGTAAGTTGTGGTTGGACATACGAAATGCCACATTCTCCAGAATTATCTCTTAAATTATCTTATGTTAATGAAAGCATTAGAACACAAACAACAAGAGGTGGTGTAATTTTAACAGACGAAGGATATGGTGAGCCACCATATTGGTTAAACAAGCCACAATGGATGATAAATGATGGATCAGCACCTATTTCTAATTATAGGGGTGCAAGTCCAAATGTAAGGAGAATTTGGGATTTATCATTTAGCTACTTACAAGACACAGATTTATTAAATGAAAACTATAATGGAAAGTCCAACAGACATTTTGGACTACTTCAATCAAGAACTTCTGTAGATGGCTCACAAATTATGGGTATTAAAGATAGCTTCTATTCAAAAGTCTATCATGGTAGTTGTGGATTCAAAAATCCATTCATATTTCAACCAAATAAAGATGTTACGGAGTTTGCAATCGTAAGAATTGATGGTAATTCATTAACAATAGACCAAGTGGCGAACAACGTATATAATGTTTCATTAAAGTTAATCGAAACTTGGTAGTTGTTTATAAAACTTAACAGTTTATAAATTATCCTATAAATTATAAGGATAATATTCATGGAAAAAACAAAATTAAAAAAGGCAATGGAAGATAGTGGATTGAAGCAGAAATGGTTAGCTGAAAAATTCGGTGTGCATGAGGTGATGTTCTCTCGATATATGTCTGGAACACACTATCCAAGAAACAAAAGACTAAGAGGGAAGATTGCTAAATTCTTTAATTTTCCTGTTGAGGAATTGTTTCCAAAAAAGAACCGAAAAACAATCCCTGACGGATATATTGAAATTTAGTTGGATGAAAAAACACTCTCACAGGGTATCTCCTTCACGAACAAGCGGAACTGGGATAAAGACGAAGAAAAGAAGAAGCCCAATGAGGAATTACCTCCACCACCTGAACCGAAGGATAGAAGTGAAGATATTGCCCAATTACTCCGACAAGAACGACTTGGTGAGAAGCACACAAGAGCAAAAATCTACAATGCAAGTGGGGCTGTTTTCAACGTGGGGGGAATTATTGCTTTGGGTACTTCAGCTTATGCCGTTATTGGTGATCCTTCTTCTGCTGTATATTTTGATCTTTTGAATAAATTGGGTTTTCCTTACTCACAAGAGCAAGTTGTATTATTTATAGAAGAGTGGAAAGCTCATTTAATTGGCTTAATGGCATCATTTCAGACGTTTCTGGCTTGGTGGCAACACTTATGCAAGGAAATGAAGCTAAACGACGTAGAGAGTGTATTTCAAGCGATTAATGATCAATGTGGTAAAATGTTAAACGATTTTAGCCAATGAGTCATTTAGATATAATTTATATAATAACAGGAATCACACTACTATTTCTTATCATTGGTTATCTGAATGATCGACTATAAAACTGAATGGATATTATTAATCATCGAAAATAAACAATTCACATTAAAAGCTGGTGACCAGAAGAAGGTCATTACTATACCACCTGACTACTTAGAAGTCTTAGACTGGGAAAATCAGAAAGTAGAAATCACAAACGCTTGGTGGACAAAACACAATAAGTGTTTCCGTATTCAAATCGAACTTAGCGAAATCCCAAAAGAAAAAGGAAAATGGGCAAAATAGCCCACCCCCTTAAAAACTTTCTCCCTCTATACATTATATTTAATTCTTGGTTTTTTTAATTTTTCTTAAAAAAAGCCCTTGCACCGAATTTGTTAATCTTTGTAAACTATGTTAGTGAGCAAAACGAATAACAATTATGGAGAGCAAATGAACAACTTTAAGCACAAACTACAAGATTTCTTCAAAGCATTTCAAATTAAACAAAAAGCTTTTGCCAAGATAATGTCCGTAAGTGAAGTAACAGTATCTAATTGGGTTAAAGGCAGATCAACCCCAACAAAACCAATGAGAGATCGTATAGATGGTGTCATAAGACAGTACTATCGAGCTATACAGCCTATTTACAAGAGTTATTGCTGTAATGCACCTGTAGGTGCGACATTCATATGTCCTGATGATTCTGGTGTATTAGAAGCAGATTGCCAGAAGTGTTGGAAATTCGGTCAAGTATATGAGGAGAAGAAATAATGGGAAAATTTAAGGAATTATGGTACGAGATTAGGCAGAAAAATCCTCGTGATGAGCCTGATGAGGTAGAGTTCTTAACTAAAAAACAGTATAATCAAATGATAAAGGAAGAAGCATGGAATGGAAAGAAATCCAAGAAAAACTTGGGCAACCAACACCAAAAGATAAAATAAAACAACGTAAAGGATTTAATGACAAGATGTTGTCTTATGTCGATGCACGTTATGTAATGGATGTTCTTGATGAGGTAGTAGGATCAGCGAATTGGAAGGATGAATATCAAGTACTAAATGGTAATATGTTCTGCACTTTGTATATCCGATCAGGTGAAGAATGGGTGGGAAAAACAGATGTCGGTGCAGAGTCAAACATTGAAAAGGAAAAAGGTGAGGTTTCAGGTGCATTTAAACGAGCCGCAGTTAAGTGGGGAGTGGCAAGAGATTTATATAATGAAGAGCCTATATCTGCTCCAAAAAGTAGCTATAAGAAATGGGAATCAGATGTAGATGCAGACTGTATTTCCTTCGGTAAACATCGTGGGAAGAGCTGGTCAGTAATCCCTATCGATTATCTTGAATGGTTGAATAATTCAGATGCTACTAAGCCTGATACGAAGGCACTTGTGCAAGATGAATTAGAACGGAGAGCATCTAATAATCAAGATGTTAATGGTCAGCAAGAAGAAGAATTACCAATCCCATTCTAAGGAGAGAAAATGAAAGATACATTCGAATATCACAAGGCGGTTACTAAGTTGAGAGAATTTTTCCAATATGAAAAAGGATTCATAGAAGTTCCTGCCCAATCAAGATTGAGTATTCTTGCCGCTTGTGAAGATCCCAAAACTATTTCAAAGTTTTCTTTTGATGGAATAGAGTATCCATTACCACAGACAGGTCAGATGTGGCTCGAACATGAGCTGCTGAAAAATCCAAAAGAAAAAGGGTTTTATTGTATTAGCACAAGTTACAGGAATGAGCCTAATCCTATTGAGGGAAGGCATGAAAAAATATTCCCTATGTTTGAATTTGAATCTCATGGGAATATGGATGATCTACAGGCTCTCGAAGAAGAATTGCTTGAGCATTTAGGTTTCAAAATGACTATTCCTATAAGCTATGATGAAGCTTGTGCTATCTATGCAGTTGATCACTTGGAAGCAGAACACGAGGAAAAGATGTCTAAGTCTATCGGTAATAATATTGCCTTGAAATACTTTCCACAGCGTAGTCAGCCTTTCTGGAATATGAAACAGAACGACGAAGATAAAACCTTATACAACAAGATAGATATTATTTTATTTGGTCAGGAAACGATTGGAAGTGCGGAGAGGAGCTGTAATCCAAAAGAAATGCGAGATAATTTCTACAATATTTCAGATGGAAAGTATGCACAATTATTGTTCGATCAATTTGGTGAACAGAGAGTGATAGATGAGTTGGATGAATATTTGTTATCTTACGATTTCTTCCCCAGATATGGTGGGGGAATCGGTATGACCAGAATGTGTAGAGCAATGAAATTAGAAGGTTTAATTTAAACTTGGAAGGTACAGTAAGGTGGTGGAATAGGCAGACACGCTATCCTGTTCAGATAGTGGGATTTATCCCTTGTAAGTTCGAATCTTACCCTTACTGCTAATCAAATAAAGTAAAAAGTTAATGGTAGAGATAGACATACCAAGAAGCAATATAGTATATGCTGAAGAAAAATTAAAAAAGGCATCAATAAGGATTAGTTTGGTTTCAAGTAAGTTTGGGTTTGAAAGGAAAAGGATATTAATTGGGTATATTGGGGAAAGGATAGTTATGGATTTTTTAAAAATATCTAAAGATAGTGATAATTATGATTATGACCTAATATCAAAAAAAGGGAATAAAATTGAAGTTAAAACAATATCATGCAAATCTAAGCCAAAAATGAATTATCTGTGTACTGTTAATTCACATGATTCAAATAGTATGCACAAGCAAAAGGCTGATGTGTATATTTTTACAAGAATCCTAAATGATTATAGTAAAGGGTGGATTCTGGGTTGGATAACTTGTGATTATTTTTTCAAAAAGGGAAAATTTATAAAAAAGGGAACAAGCTTTGGGAATTTTAAGTTTATTCGTACTAATGCTACAGTATTACCTATTAATGAACTTAATCCCTTAACTAAATAAAAGGAGAGCAAGATGCCAATTAAGGTGCATTGTGATATATGCTTAAAGCACACAGAGTGCTGTCGGTATGATTCTATATGGAGCTGCAATGAATGTGATGAGAATTATCCACATCAGGAACAAAAAGACGACAAAGTAAAAGAGAAATTAGGAGAATTAGCATGAGCATGAAAAACCAAATAGAGCATTTGACAAATACAGCCAAAAATTATGCTGTTCAGAGTGGTGAATATGAAGGGTTACTTAAGCATATTTCTATAGGAATTCAAGAGGGTTTTATTACCTCACTTGAGAAAATTAAAGAGCTAATTGATATTAGATTGGAGAAGGTTTATGATGACCAAAACACTTGAAACAATAATCATCAAATTAGTTCGTAAAAAAATAGAGCAATTATTACCAGAACTTGCATCAAAACTACCCAAAGACTTAGAGAGTAGGGTGTCAGTTTTGGAAGAAAAAGTAAAGGCGTTAGATAATGGACAAGTATAAATATTGGACAGATGTGAATGGAAAGCATCTTGAAGTAAAATCTATGAGGACATCTCATATTATTAATTGCTTAAAATTAATCAATAAAATGGCAGAACAAGAAGATAACTATGATTATCCAAAATGCTATGACAATATGTATATTGAACTTAACACAAGAGGTGTAGATACAGACTGGGAGATGGATAGTTACTTTCCCAAACTATAGGAGAAAAAAATGAATCTTAAAAATGAAATGCTCAAGGTGGTAGACACCGAAGCAACAGATATTTTAAATATCGAATCTGAATCAGAAAAGGAAGCAAAAAAATTAGGTTTCTGCAACGATGACCAAAAAGCCGATGATATACTGTACTGGCTTGGATCAATTAAACGTGAAGAAGATGAGCTTACCGATTACATGGAAAGAGAAATAGACAGAATTAAGCGATTTACGGATTCGAAACTGAAATCCTTACATAGAAAGCGATCTTTCTTTGAAGCTACGTTAGAGAGCTATTTTTCGACCTGTAAAGGCAAATCTTTAAAGTTGTCTAATGGTAGTTTTGGTCACAGGAAACAGCAGGATAAGGTGATTGTCGAGGATGAGCCTAAATTTTTAAAGTGGGTACAGGGTTCTAACTTAAATCATTTAACCAAAGTAACTTATAAACCTGTATTGAAAGAAATAAAAGAGTATGTGAAGTCAAGTGCTGAATTGCCAGATGGACTACACTTTATTGAGGGTAAACCAAAATTTTATGCTAAAGCCAATGAAACAGTATAATTCAAGCTTAAAATACCATCTTTTAATGGTAATCAAGGACAAAACTAAGGCTAATCCAATTAAAGCTTCAGAGCTTAAAGTGAAATTGGGCATATCAACTGTAAAAATTAGAGAATTGGTAAACCAATTAAGAGCAGTCGATCATAAGCCTATCGGATCAGATAGCTCTGGCTATTACTATTGCTCAACAATTTCTGAAGCTTCGCACACCATTAATCAGCTACGAAGTAGAGCAAAACATATTCATCGTGCGGCTGATGGAATATTAGCAAATTTTAAAGACGAAGCACAGTTGAGTTTGATATGAAGCAAATAGGACTATTTGGAGATAGCTTTAATGGCAGTATAGATGGAAAATACTCAAACAAAATAGAGCCACCTGTTTATGAGCCTAAAGGTAAAAAGCCACACCTTTTTGAATTGTGTGATAAAAACAAATCCCAAACATTAATTCAAAACATTAAAAATTCTTCAATACCTGATGACGAAAAGGATTTTTTAATAGAGGCTTCAAAAAGGCATTTGGTGTTTAATTATGAAAAAATAGCAGAATATTATGCTCAATCCTCAAAGGAAATGCAGGTTTTGATGGAGCAGTCTGCCCTTGTAATTATAGACTTCTACGATGCTATAGGCTATGGGTATGTGAAGCTGTGTCAAGATATTAAAAAGCAATATTTAAATGAGTATGCGAAATAAGTCATTCTGCATATTTATAATGGTGCATGGTCGGCCTGATAAAATGTGGACATACCACACTTTAAGAAAATGTGGGTACACAGGTAAGATTTTTTTAGTTGCTGATGATTTAGATGAAACGACAAGTAAATACAGAGAAATATATGGTGATGAATTAATAATATTTAATAAAAGAAGTATTGCAAAAATTGTTGATTCTGGGGACAACACAGGAGACCTGAGAAGTACCTTATTTGCATCGAACAAGATATTTGATTTAGCGGAAGAAAGGGGAATAGAGCATTTTTTTATTATGTGTGACGATTACTATGAACTCGATTATATGTTCAAGGATGATATAAAGGGGGCAAAGCAAACGAGAAATGCCGACAGAATATTTGATTTAATGGTAGAATATTATAAGACAATACCCGCAAAATCAATAGCATTTGCACAAACGGGAGACTTTATAGGTGGGATTGATAATGGTAAGGGTGCTTACAGATTTAGTAAAAGAAAAGCGATGAATTCTTTTTTATGTAGCACGAAAAAGAGATTTAGGTTTATAGGAAGAATGAATGAAGATGTAACCACATACATTAATTTAGGTTCAAAGGGCGATTTATTTTTAACAATTCCCGTTATGGCAATCAATCAGAAAGATACACAGAAAACAAAAAAGGGATTAACAGAAATGTATGTAGACAACGGGACTTATGTAAAATCATTTTTTACTGTTATGTACAATCCATCGTGTGTGAAGGTGTCTATGATGAACGCTAATCATAAAAGAATACATCATTCGATAAGTTGGAAGAACACAACGCCAATGATATTAAATGAAAAATTTAGAAAAGTTTAAATATGATTTCTTTTGTATATTATACTATGCTTATTAACACAATATATATTGATTATATTAAAAAATTGCCAAGATCGAGGAAGCTGTGAAGCCCCTCAACCCACCCTCTATATATGGTGTTTCTAAGCAGGTCTTGGCTACAATTTTTAAGGACATGAAATGAAAGATGCTTATTATTTCCCACACGATTCAAATGCCAGAAATGATCAAAGAATTGTTAAATTAAGGATGAAACATGGCATTATGGGTTATGGTGTATATTTCGGAATGATTGAAATTTTAAGGGAAACAAAAAACTACCTATTGCAAGATAGTGATATTCAGAGTGTCGCTTTTGATTTAAGAGTTGATCCTGAAATTGTAAAAGATATAATTAATAGCTTTGAATTATTTGAAATAGATAAAAATAAAGATTCATATTCTTTTTATTCAAAATCACTTAAAAGAAGAATGGAAAAACTTGATTTGATTAAGGAAAAAAGAGCAATTGCCGGTGCAAAAGGTGGCAAAGCTAAAGCAATTGGTAAGCATTTGTTAAGCAATAAGAATACAGTAGATAAGAATATAGTAAATAATAAAAAGAAAATTATTAAAAGAAAAAGCATCGAAGTACGAAAACAGGAGTTTTCGACATCTGTACAAATTTTTGAAAAAGACTTTGGAAAAAAGTTGTGTAATGATTTTACAGCTTATTGGAGTGAAAAAAATCCATCAGGTAAGAAAATGCGATTTGAGATGCAGAAAACATTCGAGATTAAACGACGTTTGACCACTTGGAAGAATAATAATTTTAATAATGGTAATAAAAATGGCTTCATATCTGATAATGAGTATGACCATCAAAAACGAGAAGAAAGACGACTCCAAGAGAACAGAGAGTTAAAGAAAAAATATGCACACATATTTAACCAATAAAGGAATATAATGGATTGGGTAGTTAATAGACCGAATAAAGTAGTAAGATCAAAGCCTTCAGGAAAGAAGAAGCAGACTTTCCATTGCATAGAATGTGATAAGCTGTGGGAGTCAATTAGCTATAGGAGTCAATTAGCATATTTTACTCGATCAGATTTAAGTTTTTATGGCTTTGAAAAAAAGATTTGTAAGAATTGTGTATAGATTTGGGTGTACTTAAATGATATGGGGGACAGTTGGATACATACTTAGAGAAGTATGCCCAATTAAATTAAATATGGGGGGGAGTTTCCCAAACAATGCTCTCCGCAAAGCAGGGATAAATGCTCACACTTACAGCTCCCCTCCCCTTATTTGAGGAATTATAATGTCAGGATTTGAATTAACAAACGAACTACAAGAGAATATGAACTACCTGAATTTAGCATTGAAGGAGTTAAAGAAGAGGGGTAGGTCTAAAGCTGAAACAGAGCATGATTATAAAGTTAAACAGGCTCAGAAAATTTACGTTTTACGTGAGGAAGGTCATCCTGTGACGATTATAAGCGATTTGGTTAAAGGTAGCCCAGAGATAGCTGAATTACGTAAACAACGTGATCTTGCCAAGTCATTGTATGAATCATGCCTACAAGCCATCTATTCTTATAAAATTAAGATTGGAATTGTAGAACGACAGATACAGAGAGAATATAACGGATGATTAACTGTGTATGTGACTACCAATCTCATGGTCATCAATCCGTTTGTAATAAAGAGATTACCTATGCTGATTCACAACTATGGGAAGAATGTGATCACACAGAGAGAACTGTTGTTGATGGGAGAGTTGAAAATGAAACAAGGAATGAGTGTTATTGTAAAAATAACAGATGTTGTTTAGAGTGTTATACGAAGGAAGTTTCAATCGCAAAAGGAAGTATAGCAAGGTCATTAAAAATTATGAATCAAAATTATAAGGCTGAATTATAACAGTAATATGAAGCTTACAGTCATTGGAACTCCAAAACCGCTAAAAAGGCATCGTCATACTAAAAAAGGATTCACTTACGATCCATCTTTTCAAGACAAGAAACAATTTTCTTTACAGGCTAATATAATGAAGCCAGATAGACCACTTGAGGGAGCTTTAAAAGTAAACCTTAAGTTTTATTTTCAAAGACCAAAAAATCATTATCGTTCAGGTAAGTTTTCGAACCAATTAAAAAAAAATATAAGTGGCAATTATAAGACTAATAAGCCTGATCTTGATAATTTGACTAAACTTGTGCTGGATTCTTTAGAAAACTGTGGATTTTTCAGAAATGACTCACAAATTGCATCAATCGTAGCAGATAAATATTATTGTGAACTATCTGAAGAACCTCGAACAGAAATTAATATCAGTTTCCTGAATTAGATGTCAATTTATAATGAAAATTGGATGTTTTTATACTGTGATGTATCGGTATCATGGAATCCATTATCAAGCTTTATTACCTTATATACATCAACAAAAAAACTATTATTTTTGACAAAAATATTCAAATCATAGCTTTTAAACTCAATCCAAACTTCTTCTCTTTCAGTTTGATCTTTGTCTATGTTTTTTTTGCAAAAATCAATAATTTCATTTTTTACTTTTCTGGTTATTTCCATTGTTCTTTTCCTTTTTTTTGTTGTTAATAGCAGTTTTCTGAATTAGATTCCAAAATATTAGACTAATTTTATAAACAGAATTGGGGGGATTAAATCCCCTATTTATTAGTTTATTTGTTGTTTTCCTTTACTTCTAAATCAAAATCGCCATGTGTAATATAATCTTCACCATCTTCCCAAGAGTAGATTGGTTCAGATTCTTCATTAAAGGATATATCTTTCATCTTTTGAATACAATCCTTTTTAGTTCCGATCCAGACAATCTGTACTCCATCTGAATAGTTTTTGTATTGTCTTGTGGGTTGCCCCCATTTTTTAATCAATCTATATTCCATTGTTCTTTCCTTTTTTGTTGTTGTTAAAATAAATTTTTAAAATTATAATTCTAAAATATAAGCAAAATGTAAGCAAAATATTATAAGGAATTTATAAGCCCTAAATACCCCTACTTTTTGCAATTTCCCACTTGGAACATTGTGCCTACCCCTTAAAAATTAATCAAGAAAATTCTGCCTATCTAAAGTGGGTGAATGTTGATAACTTTTTAGTAGATTTTATCCCATGTTTTCAGGTGTTGAAAATCTGCCTTTTTTGATCCTGTATGATATTTACTGTTATGATTTTATTCTATAATACTCCTAATTCAATCGAGAATTGCCCTAAATCAATAGATTTTATCTTTTTAGGGGTTAAGTCTAACAGATAATAAAAAAGCCCTTAAAAAAGGGCTTAATTGTTTGTTTGGTGTTTTATCCTTTTTATTTAGTGTCTATTACAAAGTTGTCTAAGTGGCTATCTAAATCCTTTTTAGATCCTTTAAACCTTAAACCGACTATTACATTAGATCCATCATTTTTGGCGGTCCTAAGATCGGTTTTATCGCCATCTATAACACTTAAATTATTATATGTGCTTGGCAGATCGTTTTTAACCTTAGTATTAAAAACCATTGCCACATTTTGACCGCTTTTAATAGCTTTGTCAGTTTGTGACCACTTGCCAAAATGCGAATAAGTCAAAGAATAATTCTTGGGTGTTTTTCGGTTTGTTAATTTGGTGTAGTCGTAAAATTCAATATTAGGAAATAATTCAAAGATGTTTTTATTATCTTGAATCTTGTAATTTTCCCAACGAATATCGGAATAGGCATTTAATCTAAATGTAGGTGTGAAACCTTGTTTAATACTGCTTTTTATGGCTTTTTGAATGTCTTTAACAAGTAACTGTAAAAAGGTTTTTCTGTCTTCAAAAAACATTTTAGTCTTTTTGATTCGTGATTCCATAACCTTTGGAAACATCTGCGCTCCGCCACGATAACCAACACACGTAAAGGAACAATTAGATTTATTTTTATTCTGTTCATTTTCTGTTAATTTATTCGCCATCGGACACACATTGTAGCCGCTTAAATCTGAGTGGGCTAAACTTAAAAAATAGGTGTGTACCTTTAAATGAATATTCTTTTTAGCTTTATAGTTGCTTATAGGTTTAGATAATAGTTTAAACATTTTTTGCTCTCCTAATTGGTTTTTTATAGTTTAAAAAAGATTATTTCAATAGCTTTTAATACGTTGTAAACTGTTAAAAATAGTATTAAATATAATATTAGTGAATCCATGTTCAAAGCTCCTTATCTTTTCTCTAATAATATTCTTCCGCCATCAGCCAAATTATATTCTATATTAGTTTCAGCTATTTTATAACCTTTTTCCGAAAATTTGTTTAGTCTTTTTTCTAAGGTTTTTAATGGTTTTATATTAATTGTTTTAAAATTAGATATCACTTTTAATTCATTCATTTTTAAAGCTCCTCTTTTAAATGTAAAATTCAATAACAAAATAAAAAAATAATGATCCATAAAAAAATATTTCGAAATCATTCTCAAGAATTTTAGTAATTTTATTTAAAAATTTGCTCATTGTTTTAAAGCTCCTTTTAATAATTTTCTATTTCTTCTATTGATTCGCAATTTAATAAATCAATTAAATCTTTAGAGATTTTATTTAATACGTCATTCTGTGCATTTACAATACTACTTTCCAATATTCCGTAATCACTATAAACGCTATTAAATTGATATTTAACGAGATTCTCAGCGAATTTTAGTAAAATAGATTTTAATATTTGATCATTCATTTTTTAAAGCTCTCCATATTTATTTTTAATTAGATCAATTATTTATTTAATTAATTGTTAATTAATAATAACACTTATTATTCATATAAACAAATAAAAAAATAAAAAAAAAGAAAAAAAGTTAAATACCTTATATATAGTAAAGAGATAAAGAATCTATATATATATGTAATAAAGGCTTTAAAAGGCTTTTAACAGGCTTTTAATAGTAAGTAAGTAATTAATGTTGTTTCATTAATTAATATTGTTTTTAATGGCTTTTAAGCTAAAGAGATGGGTTATTGTTCCTTTTATAAGCTTTCTTATAATGTCTTTTTATCAATTATTATTTTACCAGATTATTTAAAATTTCATTAAATTATTGGTAGGCATTAATTACCTGTGTGTATTTTTTTTGATAGGTAATTTTTACCCAAAAAGTTATCAACATTTTACTAACAAATTATCAACAATGCCAAAAAATAGTTATTAACAAAGTTATCAACATAAAAAGGGGGTAGGAGTGGATTATTTCATGGTGTCTTTGGGGGCTTCTCCGACTCTTAAAATCTAAAAACAATGTTCTTTAATTCTGAATCCTGAAGAAAAACCCATATAATGTCTTTTTAGGTCTTTATACTACGATTTAAGGAGTTATTACTTAATTTTGGATACAATGTACCAAAAAGGGATTAAACGTTTGTTTTAGTGCCTTCTGCTACGTTGTTTTTATCAATTATGTCTATTTTGGCTTGTCTTTGTATAGCTTCTAATCTTTCAAGCTCTTTCATCCATAATTTTCTTTTGTTTGGTTTAGGTTTTCCTGCTGGTAGTGGTTTTAGTCCTACCTTTTTGGCTCTTCTTCTGATGTGGGCTTGTTCTCTTCTTTTTAAACGTGATTTATTTTTTCTAATTTCTTTTTGTATTTTATCACGTTCTTCTTTTGCCCTTAATGTGGGGTTATTATTCTTTGGGTTTCTTGGTGGGATGTCTTTTACTTCTTCATATTCTGCTATTTCTGTATCTTCTTTAGTCTCTGCTTTGAATAATTCGTATGGAGATTTTACTTCTAATTGGAATCTTTTAACAAATTTACCATACTTCTCATTAATAGCCCTGTATGCCTGAACATTGCCTTCCTTTGCTTCCTCTATCATTGCCTGATCCATCACAAGGAAGTCTGCCGCTATTATATTTTGAAAATCTTTCTCTACAAGCTCCCAGAAATCTGAATCCGACTTTAATGCCGTTATAAAATGATTGCTTACTCCAAACTTATTTGCAAGTTCCTTTACTGTAGCCTTCGGATTTAAAGCATACTCATGGGCTACTAACTTTCTCTTATGTTTGTAATCTTTTAACTTAACGAGAGCCATTATTTCTTAAACGCCTTTCGTATTTCTTTTCTAAATCTTTCAAATGCTGGTGTTATATCCTTTTCACTTGGCATAATAAATGGTCGAGCAGGAACTCTTG
>VTLG01014247.1_pt1 | contig 13690 bp, 18 predicted proteins | sample 4694571 | NCBI WGS metagenome assembly VTLG01 (sample SAMN12604809, study PRJNA352737) | marine metagenome | biome: ENVO:00000447; feature: ENVO:00000209|ENVO:00000569|ENVO:01000036; material: ENVO:00002151; isolation source: viral sequences binned using virsorter ...
CAAGTAGACCTGGGTTAGATCCAGTCTGAGTATTAGATGCAAGACCGTTGCTATCGTTCTCAGATGAATGCTCGGTATCAACTTCGTTGAAGAATGTTTCAACTGCACTGTTGTTGATATCTCTGTTGGTTCCTTTGGTGGATCTCATTGCAAAGATCAGACCAGTAGGACCAGTCATTGGTTGAACTCCGCAGATGTCATAAGCGATTAGCTTAGGCATACTACGACGAATTAATGAAATTAGAACTGGGTCGAAACCTGCAACAGGACCTGTAGCGGTGCTACCTCCTGAGTATCCAGTACCACCAAGTGAGTTGGTAGGTGCTGCTTCAGTTACGAGACCACGCTCTTCTTTCAAAAACTTTTCTTGGTTTTCCAAGAGTACTGAGGTAACCGCTTTTCTGTAAGTATCCTTAATAGGATCGAGCTCAGAGTGCTCTAGAATAGGGTTCCACTTCTCTTGGAGTGATTCTGCGTTAAACATTTTGTTAACTGACTCCGTTTAAGAATAGAAATTGTGGATTATTTTGCCCAACGTGCAATTGCTTGTGAATATGCATCCATAGCACTGCCAGCTTCAGGGGCGTTCTCTACTTGGACATCCTCAGAGACCGTAGTCTTCTCAGGCTTCGTAGAGAAATAGGATTCACGTAGTGTAGAAACCTTTGCTTTAAAGGATTCTTCATTTTCAAACTCAACAGCTTCTGCGAGGGAGACTAGTTTCTCCTTCTGAGAGAGACTTAAGCCCTCTGCAATCTCTGTCACAATCCCATTCTTAATATAGCCACCGACTTGCTTAGACAAACCGACGTTTTCTTCAATTGATTCGTTGAGTTTCGCTTCCATATTATTGAGTTGTGCTTGTAGACCATCTACAAGATCAACTTTTTCGTCGGGAAGTTCAATGTAATTCTCGACAAAAACTTGCTTAAGACCGTTAAGAACTTGCTCTCCCATCTCTGCCTTAATACCTGCTTCAACTTGGAGAGTATTCTTCTTCATCCAAGATTCAACAGCATAGGTAAGATAGTCGTCAACTTTCTCAGCGAGTTCAGTTTTAACTGTCTCAATTTCTTTATCTAGTGCCTTTGCATAGTCCTCATGCATACGCTCTAGTTCTTCGTTTAGCTTAGAAACAACCGCAGCTTCAAAGATTGTCTTTGCTTTCTCTTTGAATTCCTCACTTAGGTTCTCACCTTCAGTAAGTGCAGCAACGTCAGCAGATAAATCTACTTCAATGACGCTTTCTTCAGCAGGGGTTTCAGCAATCACGTCGCCTTCGGGCTCGTGTCCTGCTTTTACGTCACCTTTATCACTAAACTCTGCCTTCTGTGCGGAAGCATCAGATGGTTTAGTTGTAGGTGCTTGGGCGTTTCCACCAGCGATAGTCTTATACTTGTTACTATCGTCATCTGGCTTTGAATTGAAAGGTGTTGGACCTCCTAAATCTTGTACACCTGCGAGACTACTACCATCAGGACCTAATTTACCTTGAGGTTCTGCTGGCTTCGCTCCTGCGGTTACACTTGATTCATCCAGAGTTTTAGTGTTCTCTTCTGACATTGTAGTCTCCGTATCGATAAAATGCGATTGCTATTAGTTATTTAGACAACCAGGTTATTACAAGCTCTGCATAAACTGGTTAAATGCGGAAAGTTTTACCTGTTCCATTTGATTTAGTGCAGCATTATCAATTCTTTTTTTGATTTGCTCCACTGTTTGCTCTTGAACTGACCCATTATTGTAGATCCATTCCTTTCCTTCCATGATTCCATTGACGAAAGCATCAGGTGCGGAAGGATCTGCTACGATATCAGCAGCAGTTGCGAGCATGAAGTCATCCATGACGACTTTAACACCATCTCTTTCTCTTATGGTACCAAGTCCACGGGATGAAACACCCAACTTGACACCCTCATCAATGAGGTTCTTAGCAATGTTACCCATTGGTGTATCCAATAGTCTTGCTTTACCCACATAATTATTACCCTCTTGCTTAAGAGAAGTAATTAGATGTGACACTCTATCTAGGTTGATAGTAGGACCATCTGGGTGACCTAACTCACCAAGTGCACGACCCTTTTCGATGTACTTTTGGTTGTAAGATCTTGCTTCACGCTGCAATGTCGAAATAGGATACATCCGACCATTGCGGTTTTTGATTTCACCCTGCAAAAAGACACCCTCGATAAAATGGTTTTTCTTACCATTCTTACCTTCGGTGATTGTTACTTTAGCGGTTTCAATCTCCTCCCTGATCAGTTTCATTTTTTGGTTCCTCGGTTTCGTTTTCAGTTTCAGCTGAAGCTTCAGGGGTTTCAGGTGCAGCATCTTCAGGTTGCTCGGTGTTTTCAGGACCGTCTTCCTGTGGTTTAAAGATCTGCTTTCCAACCTCCTTCTTGTGTGCATCAATGGCATCGACTGCTTTCGCATTCATACCCTGTACAACGTAATCGGACAGATCTTTCTGTCCAGCAAACAGTGCGTTTACTATATCTCTTGCAACTTCAGTAGGCATAATTATACATTAGTTATAATATTATTTAGATGTTTCCTTTTTTGTAGTCCGCATCACTGATACCAGCTTCCGCAGGATCAGGTTCTGGAGGCATCAAAGACATCTCCATTTGTGCAAGTTCTAGCTTCTGCATCTCTACAGGATCTACTAACTTACCCTCTGAGATCTCAGTCTCCATCTGACCTTGTATCTCATTGAACTCTTCATCAGTCTGACGTAATATCTGACGACGCATGTATTCAAGTGAGAAGTATTTACCAGCAAAAGGATCCATTTGAGCGACGAGAGCCATTCGCTCATTCATCATCTCTTGCTCTTTTAACTCAGAGAAATAGTTGTCAGCAACGAAGTCATATTGGATATGCTCCTTTACATCATCCCATTCTTCTATAGTTAATACTCCTTTGAGTACCAACTGAGTCTTAAGAAGATCGTTAAAGATATCAGAGAATCTCTTACGGAGTCTTGCGATAAACTTCTGGAATTTTACTTCATCACGTGTGATCTCTGCGGACCTACCTACGTTAAATGAACTATCAGATTCCAGACGTGACTCTGGTACGTTTAGTGCTCGGTAGAGTTTCTTTTGGAAGTACTTGATGTCCTCAAGTTCTCCAAGATTTTGTCCACCTGGGAGCGTAGAGATCTCAGTACCTCGTCCTCCCTCTCTTCTGGGTAACCAGAAGTCTTCGAGCATGGACATGAACTTCTTGTCATCTCTTATTTCTCCTGTGTCTGCATTATATACCAACTTGTTTCTATAGCGAGACATTACCTCTTTAAGGTACTGCTCTGCTTTCTGCTTGGGTAAATTACCCACGTCTATATAGAAGATTCTTCTCTCTGGTGCACGTGACATGCGGTAGATAACCAGTGAATCTTCTATCATTCTCAACTGGTTAGTTGCTTTAATAGCTTTGTGAAGATGTGACAACACATAGTTGCGTTGCATATCTAATTGACCTGAGTGTACAAAACAAATAGCATCAGGTGCAATTTTTATTCCCCTATTCTCATACCCACGTAACCCCTTAGGTGAATAAATGAAATACTCTACACTCTTAGGTACTAGTGTGTTAACTTCTGGGTCAGCAGGTGACACACGATCCTTTGGTTTATCATATTCGATAACCTTTTTAATCTTTCTAGGATCAATGTATCTCAACTCTGTCATTCCCTCAGCAGGATTGTCAGGGTTAATCATCTTATGATAAAAAAGTCTTCCGTCGATGTACCACCTACGGAAGATATCATATGCTTTACGATCAAAATCTAATAATGATAATACATTATCAAACTCTTCTCTCATTCTTCTTTTTACAGGATCAGAAACCTGAAGATTTGATAGTTCTAATTCTACAGGCTTATCATCTAAGTCACCTGCTATTGCTTCTGCAACTATATCACCGATTGCTTGATCCACTTCTGGATGCAAAGACATCTCACGATATCTACCAATTAGATCTACATCGCTCGCTTTGTTGGCAGCATCACCAAGGTCAACGTATTGACCAAAGTAACCGCCAGCAACTATCGGTTGTGCTGCGTCATCCGAATCTTTCGTAACAAAAGAAGGGCCAATTGCTTTTTGACCCTTCTTCTTTCGATCAATCGAATAACCAAATAGTTGTGACATTTAGTTGTCCTTCCTTTTCATTATAAAGTATTTAGTTAGGTTCCAGTTAGTGAAACTGCGTTACCTGCGTTAGCGTCATTTGCGTATGTCCAGTACTGAACTTGGAATTCAACTGTATACTCTTCTGGAGTATCGTTGCTATCCCATGCTAGATCAATAGCGGAGATAGTTGAGGGCCAGATACCTACAAACTTGTAAGATCTAACTACACTACCTTGTCTATCATACTGACGTACCATTGCATCAGATTGATACTCTGCAATAACACGAGGTTCTTGTAAGTTCTGATGTAATGCTTGAATCTTAGTAGACCACTCTTCAAACTTAGAGCGAAGTGCGAATCCTTTGTCGTTAAGAACTGTAATAGTCCATGGTTCAAAGGTTCTGTCTCCAGCAATCTTAAGTGTCCTACCTCTGTAGGGTACTTCGATTACTCCAACTGTAGAAGCTGGTATGTTTGCTGCTTTAACTAGGAAAGTAGCTAGTGATCCAGAGGATGCACCAGATCCAGCACGAGATGCTCCCGCACTTTCCTCTCCACGTTGCTCTTGTGATCCAGGGGTAGCACCTGACTGAGGTGTACCATTGTCTACTATCTGAGGGAATCCTACTTCAACCTGAAACAGGTTAGGGCGGGCTAAATCTCCAATCCTATTTCTAAAGTCTAGGATTGGAGCGTTTATTTGTTTTCCTTCAGACTGACCAGGATAAGTCTGGCTGTCGAATGCTGACATTTTATTGTCTCCTATTTGAGGTTGAGCATGAAGTCATGCCACGGTTTACTCATTACGATACTAGCTCACTGAAGCTTGCTCCAGTCCTAGTTGCAGTGAAGGTCAATGTGATGAAGTTGATAGATCTTGTGGGTTTCACAAATATCTCTGCGTAGAATTCACCACGGTCAATCGACTCAGCAGGGTTGTTTGTTCCATCGCAGACTACGAGGAAGTCAACAATACCACGTCTTGATTGGACACTGCGTAGGTAAGGCTCAACAATGTTCTTAAATTGCTGGCGAGTAAACTCGTCATTCAACTCGAATAGTTGGGTCTTTGCTGCTTCAGAAATTGCTTCTTCCATGACTAGGAATAAACGTCTTACGTTAATTCTGTCGAAGGCAGAAACATAACTCAATGCAGTCTTGTCACCGAAGAGGACAATACCTTGTCCAGGGAAAGCTACGATTGGGTTAACACGTGAAGCATAAAGGGTATCTCTGTGATCCTTTAGAGGTGAGTAAGCAAGTTTAATTGCATTTCTCAACTGTCCTCTATTGAAGCCAGCAGGAGAATACCAAGGCTCTTGCTGTAGTGTTGTGGATAGTGTTAATCCAGCAACGTCAGCATTACATGGGATATAACGATACTTGTCGCTATACTTATCATAGATGTATTTGTAGTTATTGTCAAATACAGCATATGATGTGCTTGACAATTGGTCGTAGTAGTTAACTGTGCGTTGGACAATTGTTGATGTCTTTGCTTGACCAATTACATCTCCACGATAAGGTGAGATGAATGCAATACAATCCTTACGTGCAGAAGCAATAGAAATTACATGCTGTGCCTTAGCGATTGTATCATCAATACCACTCATGGATGGACCCATTAGTAGGTAATCAATGTCTACAGTCTCAGCGTCTGCGAATAGATCGTATGCACCAAGTATGTCAGGACGTGCAATGGTGTAACCATCTACTCCACCTTGTAGTGAGTAGCGTAATGTTGCACGATTCTTTGTACCAAGTAGAGGTACTGCTAGAGGATTCAATCCTGTTGGATCATCTAGGTTGTTAAGTGCATTAGATGCCTTAATGATATCAAATTCTCTGTTGATACCAGATGTACCTATGACTCCACTTACAGTAGTGGTCTTATCATAGATGTTAGCAGTCTCATGACTTCCCCAGTATAGATACTCGGAATAAGTTTTAACTACATCCTTATAGTAGATGTTATCACCTTGAGGTGACTTAGCATCGATTGCTTTAGAAACATTAAGATGCTTTTCAAGTACGGAATTAGGTGTACCTGTGATCTTACCGTCTCCATCTACAACTAAGATGTGCATTAGGTCGTTGTGACCGCCTCTGTCCGCAACCCATGCGGAAGTTGTAGGTCTTGCTGCGACGTTAATCCACTTAGTACCATCTCCATATAGTCTTGACTCATAGTCAGACTCTACGTTAGAGATAGAAACTGTAGCAGCGTTTGCGTCTGTTACATTCTGGTTTGCTTGGAAGTTAGGTGATCCTTGATTCAATGCAACACGTAATTCACGGTTGAGTGATTCAATCTCTCCTGTGTCACCAGTAGCAGCACCAGGTGTATTAGAGTTGTTTGCTAACTCAGAGATAACGTCTCCAACTTCAAGGAAGTCAGTAGATGTAGTATCGATACTTAATTCTAACTTACGATTCTCTGCGTCCCAAGCAACAACACGACCTGTAACACCACCACTAACAGCAGTGATATAGTTGTCTTTCTCAAAAGATCCAACTAGGTTTGAGTTATCCTTGAAGGTTATGATTACGGAGTAGTCGTAAACCTTACCGTAGATGTTTGCACCAGAGAAGGAAACTTCCGCATTGTTTGTGAATTCCCACTCAGCAGCAGTTGGTTGTGCAAGGTATAGTACCTGATCAGGACCAGCGTCTGTTACGATAACACGAATTGAGTTACCATGAGATCCAGCAGTCTTTGCACCCCACTTCCAGTTGTTAGCAGCAGTCTCTACGTTTGCCTCGTATGTATCAATATTCTTGATAAGAGGAGCAGAAACACCAGTTGCAGTTGTCTCGTTAATCTCAGTCTTGTTAGTTGTAACAGTCTGTAGATAAACAGCAGTGTTGTTTGCGTGTGAAGCAGCAGTTGTTCCTAGCTGAGCACGTACCACAGTTAGATCGTTACCAGCGATAGAAGATACCTGAAGGATCTCATCGTCGATTCTAATGTAGGAGTTAGTACCTGCACCAAGAGCAGCAGCAGAAGCAACCGTTAGAGTTACATCACTATCACTATAAGTACCACCTTCACTAATAGTTGTATCAGTACCAGCAGTCTCAATCAATGTGATTGAAGTAGCAGCAGCGTGAGATACAGCAGAAGTTGCTAGTTGTCCACGAGTAACAGTAACGTCGTTACCAGAAACACTAGAGATAGTTACTAATTCAGCATCGATTAGGAGGACATCACTAACGTCGAAGTCAGTTGATGAAGCAACTGTTAAAGTAGTGTCAGATGCACTAAATGTAGAAACAGTATACTGTGCAGTGTCAATTGCGTTTTTCAACGAATCATTCATTGCACGGATAACTTTTACAGTACCTCCGTAAAGTAAAAATTGTGCAGCACTGAACCAGTACTCAAAGTTATAGTCAGTAGGTTTGCCGAAAATTGAAAGTAATTCTTTTTCACTAGTTACACTAGTTACCTGCTCTACAGGTCCTTTTTCAAATGATCCAACGATAGCAGATATATTATCTACTGTTGCGTTAACTACGTTGGTCAGATCTCTTTCAAGTACGACAACTCCTGGTGAAAGTTGTGTGGATGCCATTTGTGATATCTCCTAGGGGATTTCTGTTGCTGAAATTATTTATTGAAAACCGTATTTTCACTGGGGAATCAAGCCGTGATCACCAATCTGGATAGTCTGCTAGGTATGGAGGTAAAGGTCTGGGTCTATTCCTCTTTCTTTTTCTATTAACTCTCCACACAGTACAAGACTTACACTCATATGCATATGCAGATGGGTTAGCACCTCTATCCTTACGTGTTAAATAAAAGTCATCTAGTAATACTTTAGTCTGTCCACAGAGTCGGCACTTCCTTTCAACAAATAGAAGGTGCTCTAACTCTAGGTCAATGCTCATGACAGATATTCCCACATATGTGAGTTATCACCATACTCATCTACATTCCATGTATCACCTTGATCATCTACAAATGATTGCTCATAGTCTACATGGTTATCAATGAATCCGAATGGTGCCATGTCCGCTTCTATTCCCTCTTTCTGCTCTTGATACATCTTCATACGTACATCATCGTCATGCAACTCTCTAAAATAGTCTGTTGTTGCTAACCATGCGAAGATAACCAGACACATAGCAAGGTCATCGTTACATCCTTCCTCTGCTTCCCATGCTGGACCTCTCTGAATGAATGTTGTTAACTCTGCCATGATGTCATAGTCTTTAAAGATGAGTTTATCATCCTCAATTAACTGTTTTAGGTTAGAGCAACCAGTTTTCTTAACTGTTGTACTCATTTTAACCCCAAGTTGTACCTTAGTGCCACTAAATCCTTGTCCTACTACCTGACCTGCTCTACCTCTCATGGCACACATGAGTAAATTCTCGTATTCTAGGTCAAATTGTATGATATCTGCTACCTGACCACCAATATCATTAACTTCTATCATTATATACGCCTGGTTATATGCAGTAGCAACCCTATGAATGATATCTGGGAATAATAATGGTTTAATTTTGTTATTTCTATACTTTGCTACCACCATATAGGGTATTTCTGTGGTATCTACCACTGTAAATGCAGAATAATCCTTAGTTAGACCCCTAGCAACGTCCACACATATATGATATGAGTGTCCTTGGATTGGATCTTCATAGACTGACAGTCCTGCTTCCTTCTTAATAGGTTCTTCGTATATTAATGTCTTTAATTTAGTACTACTGATGAGAGTATTAACAGATCCTAGGAATTCACACTCAAACTCTTGGTTAAATTGCTCCTCAGATGTGTTTCGTATCGTCTCTTCTTTCCATTTAGCATCTCTACCAGGCACCTGTTGCCAATGTACCTCTGTTGTAGTGTATTCATTCTGTCCTTTCTCTGCGTCATGCCACAGTTTATAGAACATATTCATCCCTTTAGGGGTAGATATGATAATAACTTTAGTTGACTTACCAGAAGATATAGTAGGATAGACAGAACTGAAAAACTCGTCAGCAATATGCGTCGGAATAAAGGCGAATTCGTCCAAAAATATAATGTTAAAGGACATGCCCCTAACAGCACTAGCACTAGTACTTGCAGCCAGGATTTTACTTCCATTTTCCAATTCCAAGCTTCCCCTGTTCCAGTTGACAACACCTTGTTGGAGCCATTTAGGAAGATTTTCATAAGAAAGTTGTAAGCGTCCCAACATTTCTCTTGCAGTGGCTGCTTTGTTTGCGAGGATTGCGATGTTGACATTATCATTAAAGATTGCGTACCACAGTAGATATGCAGTAACCACTGTAGATTTACCTGACTGACGTGGTAGCTTTGCTATATTGAATCTATTCTCATGGAATCGATTCACCATGTCTTCTTGGAAATCGTACAGATCAAAACCAACTATACCCTGATCGAGGTTAACGATCTTGATATAGTTACGGATAAAATAAACAGGATTCTTGCTACACTTTATAAACTCCTGCACCTGTTCAGGTGTGAAGTTAGTATTAACATTAGCCCGTTTCAGATTCGGGTTACCTAGATATATCTCTTGCTTCTCAGCCATTATAGTACCTGTACAACTCCTTTAACATCTGGTATCTCTTCCATGAGTTTACGTTCAATACCTTGCTTCAAGGTCATGGTGCTCATAGCACATGTAGCACAAGCACCACCAAGTCTAACTTTAACATAACCTTCTTCATGTTCGACATACTCTAAGAAACCACCATCGGCTTCGATGTATGGTTGTATCTCAGTAAGTACCTCTATCACATTGGAATCATTAAGTTCCATTAGCTTCTTTGATTGCCTCTACGATAGTCCTTTTTAATTGATTCTGTTTCTTTCTACCGATGCCAACAGATGCATCTATCTTTACTTTAACCCAGTAAAGACCAGTTAAAACGAGGATAAATGGGATAGCATCTCCCCATGAAATTTCATTCCATGCCTCTACGACATTTAATACAGAAAACATTAGTATAATCCTGGTAAGTTAGCGGCTGTAGTGGCTTGGATCCCATCTCCCACTTCAGGTAGCGGATCTCCCTCACCTGGTTCCACGTCAATGGTACCATTTGCTTCTCTAATTGCTCTTAGTGATGCGAAGTCCTTACGTTTAGTACCACCATCATATTCCCAAGCATATCCTTCTTCAATCATCTGTTCGTTGAGTGATACATCATCATCGCCAACATATAACCAACCAAGAAGCCTACCATACTTACCCATGCCACCTTTAAGTTCGGTTCTGATAGTAAGTTCATTATCTCCTTTGATTGTATCCTCTAGAGTTCCTTTCATCCAGTTAGTAGCATCTATTCCTAGTGCCTTCTCTTCTAAATCTCTAGTCCTCTTCTCTGGGGTATCGATACCAGCTATACGAACACGTTCGTGTTTGTAGATATCGAATCCGAGATCTATTACTACGTCAATGGTATCCCCATCAACTACTTTTTTAATTTCCGTTACTCGAAAGTTGTAGCAACTCTTCCGAGATGGGGGTGTCATCTTTCCCATTTTCTTCATAAGCCATCTTAAGTATATAGACAATATACCAAGTGACAATTATTAGAAGTATCACAATCATCCAAATGACACCCCATACAACCATTATAGATTCTCCTCTTGCTCAGTTAATAATGTTACATCAGATGTGGGGGTTGCAACACATGTAAGTACAAAACCATCTTCAAGTTGCTCGTCATCTAAGAAGAATTGATCTTCTTGATTAACAGTACCCTCAATGATCTTCATACAGCATGAAGAACATGAACCTGCTCGACAGGAATAGTTGTGGTCTAAACCTGCTTCCTCCAAGGCATCTAAGATTGTAGTCTCTTCATCACACTCGAAGGTGTTAACTTCACCCTCAGGTGACTTAAGTGTTATAGTAGCCATTTATATGATACAAAGCAATGGTATTTATTCTACATGAATAACTCCTTTCATGCCAGCCCCTGCATGAGGTGCACATGAGAAGTTAAAATCTCCCTTGTCAGCAAACACAATCTCTTGTGTTTCACCTGGACTAAACATCAATGATTCTCTTGATAGATCTTCTCTACCATCAACAATGATGTTGTGAGGAGGTAAGGCATTATTAATGAATGTAACTGTGTCTCCAGCAGAGACAGTAACTTCACTTGGTTCAAAGACTAGGTTACCTTCGTAACCCATCTGTATATCAACAGCGTATGCTTTCGCTGCTAATGTCATTGATAAAAACAATGACGTTAACATAATAGTTAATCTGGACATCCACCACATAATTTCGTGTTTCATAATTCGACACCCATCGTACAATAGTCAATAAAATGAGGATGCTCCCTTAATCCAGGGACATCCTCTTTTGAATGTTCTATTGCTTCATAGGCATCTTGTGCGTATTCACATATTTCATAATGTTGTCGGTTTGAATCGTGGTAACCAACCGTATAGTGGGACATGAACTTTCAACTCCACTTGTCTCGAATGACGTAAGTATTTATTCCTTCTTGGTATCTTTCGCTTCCTTTTTTAAGGCTTTCCTAACCTGCTTGGCATAGTAAACTTCTTGTTTAGTATACCAGTCGGGATGTTCCTTTGCTCTTTGAATTAATAACTTAGCCGCCTTCTTATTCTTCAACCGTTAACTTGCGATGGTCCTCTGAAATACTTATTTATAACCTCAACCTGATCATGGTACCTTGAGATCTTATCGAGCTCTTGACCAATAGCTTCAGTGATATCAGAATGCTCTCCAATACCTGCTGGATGTTCTAGGTAAACATTGACGTTTGCCTTATGCTTTTCAATTTCACCTTGAGCGTGTGCAAGCATTGCACGTAATAGTTGCTCTCTCATGTGTAACATACCCATAGTGTTTACTTTTTGTTTCTTAATGCACAGTTCATCTCATGCTTCTCTATCCACGTATATGGACGTGCATGACCTAGAGGTGCTGTGATACCACAGAACCTACAAACTTTTCTTCTTTCCTCAGCCATAGTGATAACTCGGTTTATTGGTCTTTTTGGACAGATTCTTACTTCTGACTTTTGTACCAGAAGTTTCACCATAACCCTTAGGATGCTTACCAGGTTTTGTCTTACCTAACTTCTCAGAAGGTTTTGGCTTCTTCGATTCAGTGTCATGTAATCTTGCTGGCTTATCCTTATCTTTAGTTATAACACTTTCTTGCCCATGTTTGCGACCCAATCGTCGCATAACTTTACCAAAGCGACGCTTACTCATGCCCTTACCTGGTGAGGTTTGGTATGAAACTTCACGTCCCTTGGATCCATCATCATATTTATATTCACCTACACCTTTCTTATATCCTATTCCTTTCTTCTTGAGGTCTTTTTCGAGCCCCTTGCGGGACTCTTTATTCTTTTTTGCGTCTGTACCCCTGTCTGCACTAATGTTACCAGTCTGTTGTGTCTTAGACTTATTCATCATACGAGTGGTAGGGTTACCCTCTTGTATGAAATCAGAGAATCTCTTGAGTCCGTCTGGCTCATGATACTCCCAGTGTCCTTCCTTCACATGGTCAGCAGCTTTGTATAGAGGTTTGCCTGTCTTGGCATTCTTCTTACCTGCTTTGTATCCTTTCCATGCAGGAGTGTTACCTTTCTTATCAGCGTTGGTAACTGTATACTCTTCTTTCTTTACTTCCTCTTTTTTCTTCTTATCACCAGGAAGTTTTCTCTTACCATCACCCTTCCATAAACCATAGGCGGTACCTTCTTTTGCTTCTTCCTTACGTTTCGCAGAAGCAGCTTTATAAAAACGTGATGCTTGCTTAACTCTTTTCTTAGCACCTTCCTTGTCGCCAGCAACCGCTTTTTTGCCACGGTCTATATCAGCAGCTTTAGATGCTTTTTGTAGTGTGTCAGAGGAAAGCTCGTGGAGCACTTCTTCTTTTTTAGTATTCATAATAGCTCCTTTGCCATGTTTCTTTTCAATGTTTTTCTTAACAATGTCAAGAGCAGTAACACCTTTACCGTGCTCCTTCTCTGCTTGTTTCTGGTATACTGTCTTACCTTTAGTCTTCTTGTTGTCAGGTGTACGCTTACTAGGGGTTGACTTGCGGTCAGATCCATCGTGTCCTATCCCATACTTTACGAGACGATCATCTCTCATTCTATCATAACCCTCTTCACTTGCAAGACTCATCTCACCATGTTGTCTGGTATTAAGTCTATCAATAGCAGGGTTCTTCTTCTTAGAAAAAGTACGATGAGCTGCAGATTTACCTTTAGGGTTTGACACGTTAGCCACCTACGACTTGGACTTGCTCTACTACCACATCAGCACTACCAGCAGTCAGTTTAACTGCTCTATTAACTAGAGGAGTTTGACCTAGGATTAATTGTGCATCAGCATTACTATAGTTTCCACCTGCACTAGATGAATCTATGTTGGTAGTAATGGTACCATCAGTTGTTGAAGCAACTGTCTTACCACTACCTACAGCAGATACAAATGCAGCTGCGTATGTTGTGTCACCACCATTCTGAGTAGAGATATAGTCTCCAGTCACAAACTTATGACCAGGAGTACCACCACTTTCTACAGTGATAACTT
>VTLG01004794.1_pt1 | contig 13688 bp, 20 predicted proteins | sample 4694571 | NCBI WGS metagenome assembly VTLG01 (sample SAMN12604809, study PRJNA352737) | marine metagenome | biome: ENVO:00000447; feature: ENVO:00000209|ENVO:00000569|ENVO:01000036; material: ENVO:00002151; isolation source: viral sequences binned using virsorter ...
TCTAATGGCGAAATTGTTTGGGCTGGTAATACTTACCAGAGATTTCCTGTACAGGTAGAAGGTTTTGCATATCAAAAAGGGCAACTTCCAAGACCAACTTTATCTGTTAGTAATGTTCTTGGTACTATTACATCAATACTTTTAACTGTTAATCAGACAACAACTGGTAATGATTTAACAGGTGCAACAGTAACAAGAATAAGAACACTTGCAAAATTTATTGATGCTGTTAATTTTGCTGGTAATGTAAATCCTTATGGAACACCAGACCCAAATGCTGAATTTCCACAAGAAATATATACGATTGATAGAAAGTCACAAGAAACAAGAGAGGTTGTAAGTTTTGAACTTGCTGCACCTATTGATCTTGCTGGTGTTCGTGCGCCAAAAAGACAATGTACAAGAGCAGAATTTCCTAGTATTGGTCGAATAAAAATATGAGTTGGAAGCAAGATGCTTTAGTTCATGCAAAAGAGCAAGACCCAAAAGAGTCTTGTGGTTTATTATTAGAAATAAAAGGAAAAGAAAAATATTTTCCCTGTAAAAATTTATCAACTTATTCACAGCAATGTTTTATTATTGACCCAGATGATTTTGTAAAAGCTGAAGAATCTGGAAATATTTTAGCTGTTGTACATAGCCACCCAGTGACACCACCTGTTGCAAGTCAAGCAGATAAAATAAGTTGCGAAAATTCAAACTTACCTTGGCATATAGTAAATCCAAAAACAGAACAATGGGGTTACTATGAGCCAAGTGGTTATAAACCAACATTGCTTGGTAGGCCTTGGGTTTGGGGTGTTACTGACTGCTGGTCTTTAGTAAGAGATTGGTATAAACAAGAAAAAAATATTGTCTTGCGTGATTGGGATAGACCAACAACACCACAACAGTTTTTAGAAAAACCTTTATTTGAAAGCTGTGCTTGGCGTACTGGTTTTCGAGAATTGAGAACTGATGAAAAATTAATCAATGGTGATGTTCTTTTAATGAGTATTTTAAGTCCAACACTTAACCATGTGGCAATTTTTTTAGATGGCGATGTTTTACATCATTTAGCAGATAGAATAAGTTGTAAGGAACCATATAACAGATGGTTATTAAAATGTACTGGTAAAAGGTATCGTTATGCTTCGTAAAGTAAAACTGTATGGCGATCTTGCTAAAGTAACAGGCCATAAGGAATTTGATGTTGCGGTAAATACAACAGCACAAGCTGTAAGTTTTTTAATAAATAACTTTCCGCAACTAGAAAATTATATGTCAAATAAATATTATCAAGTGTTATGTGATAAAGATGATGTTGGTATTGATGAATTACATTTTCCTGTAGGACAATCTGATATAAAATTTGTACCTGTAATATCTGGTGCTGGTGGTAATTTAGGAAGAATACTTTTAGGTGGTGCTTTAATTGCAATGAGTTTTGGTGTTGGTGGTTTTAGTTTTATTGGTGATCCTTTAAGTTTAGGTGGAACAGGTTTTTTTGGTTTTGCTTCTGCTGGTGCTGGTGCAAAAGCTGCTTTTGGTATAGGTGCTGCTTTAGTTCTTTCTGGTGTAAGTGGTATGTTGTTTCCAGTACCAAAACTTCCAGAATTTAGCTCAGAGCAAGACCCAAGATTGTCATTTAGCTTTAGTGGAACACAACAAACATCAAGGGCTGGAACACCTGTACCGATTGTATATGGAGAAATTGTTACAGGTTCTGTTGTTATAAGTGGAGGTATAGATACTGAACAGGTGCAAGTATGACAGACAAACGTAAAATTATTCGTGGTTCTGGTGGCGGTGGTAGTCCTCCACCTCCTCCGCAGCCGACAAGAACACCTGACACTTTACATAGTAAGCAGTTTGCAACTTTTCTTGATTTAATTAGTGAAGGAGAGATAGAGGGAAGTGCATCTGCATCAAAAGAAGGTATAACAGACAAAACATCTACTGCATACAAAAATGCGTATCTCAAAGATGTATTTTTAAATGATACTCCTATTCTTAAGGCAACAGCATCATCATCAAGTCCAGAAACAACAGATTTTAACTTTCAAGATGTAACTTTTAATTCAAGATTCGGTACAGCAGATCAAACCAAAATTTCTGGTATAGAGAGTAGCCAATCAACAATACCAGTAGGTGTAACTGTGACCGCAGATAGTCCAGTTACACGACAAATTACTAATACAAATGTTGATCGTATTAAAGTATCAATAACATTTCCACAAATACAAATAGCAACAGAAGAGGGTGACTTATTAGGTGATACTGTTGAATACAAAATTTCTGTTCAATATAATTCTGGTGGTTTTACAGATGTTACAACACAAACTGTAACTGGTCGTACTGCTGACGCGTATCAAAGAGATCATTCAGTTGAAGTTACAGGTGCATTTCCTGTTGATATTAGAGTTACAAGAATAACAGCAGACAGCACAAGTAGCAGTACAGTAAATGCTTTTCAGTGGACAAGTTTTTCTGAAATAATTGATGATGCCTCTACTTATGCAAATTCTGCCTACAACGCAATTAGGTTAGATTCACAACAGTTTAGTTCAATACCAACAAGAAAATATAGGATTAGAGGAATTAAAGTAAGAATACCGGGTGATGGTGCATCAAGTTCTGGAACACCAACTGTTGATACTGCAACTGGTCGTATTGTATATCCTGATGGCTATATTTTTAATGGTGTAATGGGTGCTGCCGTTTGGACTTCTTGCCCTGCAATGATTTTATTAGATTTATTAACAGATGAAGATTATGGTTTTGGCGATCATGTAACAGACAGTAATCTTGACTTATTTTCTTTTGTAACTGCCAGTAAATATGCCAACACTCTTGTAAATGATGGGTTTGGTGGTGAAGAGGCTCGATTTAGTTGCAATGTAAATATCCAATCATCAAGTGAAGCGTTTGAACTTATAAATGAACTTGCTGGGGTAATGAGATGTATGCCTATTTGGTCTGCTGGTACAATTACTATTACTCAAGATTCTCCAAAAGATGCAAGTTATCTTTTTAATTTAAGTAATGTTACCTCTGAAGGTTTTACATATTCTGGCAGCAGTTTAAAACAAAGACATACTGCTGTAGCTGTTTCATATTTTAATATGGACAGCCAAGAAGTTGATTTTGAAGTTGTTGAAGACACAACTGCACAAAATAAGTTTGGAATAATAACAAAACAAGTGAAAGGTTTTGGTTGCACATCAAGAGGGCAAGCTGCCAGATTAGGTCGAGCAATATTATTTGCAGAACAAAATGAATCTGAATTGGTAAGTTTTTCTACTTCAATAGATGCTGGCGCAGTTGTTAGACCGGGTGCAATTATTGATATAAATGACCCTGTTCGTGCTGGTGTAAGAAGAGGTGGAAGGCTTGCTGGGGTAACTTCTACAACAGTTGTAACTGTAGATGATACGAATGCTACAGATTTTGCTGTAGATGCTAATGGTAATCCTGTTGGTAATGCTAAATTAAGTTTGGTTTTACCAGATGGTACTGTAGAAATAAAAGACATAGACAGTATTTCTGGTGCAACAATTACAGTATCAGAAGCTTTTTCGCAGACACCAAATGTAAATACAATTTGGATAATTTCAAACGTAACAATAGAATCCCAAAAATTTAGAGTAATAACTGTTGAAGAGCAAGATGGTATAAATTATTCGATTACTGCACTTTCATATGTAGAAGGAAAATATGCTTTTATTGAAGATGAAAATGCAACTTTACCACCAAGAAGTGTAAGCATTTTAAACGAGTTAAAAGAACCACCAGCTAACCTTACAGCACAAGAAACTATTGTTCCAATAAATAATCAAGCAGTATCAAAAATATTTATAAGTTGGCAACCAATAAATGGCGTTTTTGAATATCAGGTAAATTATAGATATCAAAATGGAAACTTTGTTTCTGAAAAAGTTTCAAGACCTGATTTTATTATTTTTAACAGCCAACTTGGAACTTATGAGATACAGGTATTTAGTTATAACGTACAAGGTCAACTTTCAGCCACATCAACAGATTTAACATTTCAAGCTGTTGGTAAAACAGCAGTACCACAAGATGTAACTAATTTAAGAATCGAACCAATATCAGATCAATTTGTAAGATTACGTTTTGATAAAGCTACAGATGTAGATGTAGTACATGGTGGTAACGTTGTTGTAAGAGCATCTAATATTGCAGATGGTACAGCAACTTTTACTAATTCTGTTGATGTAATTCCAGCTTTGCCCGGCAACGTAAGTGAATCAATAGTGCCAAATATTGTAACTGGAGAGTATATTTTAAAATTTAGAGATGATGGGGGCAGACTTAGTTCTGGAGAAACATCTGTAATAGTAAACAGTCCTGACCCTCTTCCAAAACTTTCTGTTCTAGTCGATAGAGAAGATTTAGATGCAACACCTTTTGCTGGTACAAAAGTTGATTGTTTCTTTTCTAATGATGTAAATGGTCTTGTTCTTGGCTCTCTTGAATTATTAGATGGAGTTGCAGATTTTGATTCATTACCTGATTTTGATATTTTAGGTGCTGTTGATATTACTGGCGGTTCTTATGAGTTTGCAAATACTCTTGATTTAGGTGGTAAACAACCTCTTAGATTACGCAGACATTTTGTTACCCAAGGTTTTTATCCAAATGATTTGATTGATAAGAGAACTGCTAATATAGATACTTGGACAGACTTTGACGGTGCTACTGCTTTTGATGTTGGGGCATCATTATTAGTTGCCACAACTGATCTTGACCCTGATTTGTCTACTTCAGCAACTTATGGCCAAAGCGGAACCACTATTACTATAACTAAATCTTCGCATGGATATTCTGTTGGAGATTTTGTTGTTATAGATTTTATTGCTGGTGGTGCAACAGATGGAAATTATGAAATTGTAACTGTTCCAAGTTCAAGTACTTTTACAGTTACTTCAGCTACAAATGCAACTATATCCGCTGGAACATCTTGTACATATGGAGCAAACTTTTCAAGATTTAATCCTTTTGTAAACGGAACTTATGTAGGCCGTGGCTTTAAATTTAGATGCGAAATGGATTCAGATGACCCTGCACAATCAATAGAAATTGATCAACTTGGATATACAGCAGAACTAGAAAGCAGAACAGAAACAAGTCTTGGTAATGCTGGTGCAACTGGCGGTGGTATTATTTCTTCTGGAACTTCGCAAAAGTCAGTAACATTTACTAATACTTTCTTTACAGGTCAATCTGGCACAAGCGTTGCAGCAAATTCTGTTTTACCTAGTATTGGAATAACAATAGAAAACGCACAAAGTGGTGATTTCTTCGCCTTATCTTCTATTACAGGAAGTGGATTTAATATAGATGTAAAGAATGGCTCAAGTCATGTAGATAGGGAATTTAAATTTACTGCAACTGGTTTTGGTCGTGGCTCTTAAATTATGATAACCTTAAAGAAAAATTAGACTAAAATGGCTACCCACGATTACGTTATAGACAATAGTACAGGTGCGAACGTTCGTAGTGATTTAAATAATGTACTTCAAGCAATATTAACAAATAACAGTTCTGGTTCTGCTCCTAGTACCACTGCTGCATATATGCTGTGGGCTGATACAAGTAATAATCTATTGAAAATGCGTAATTCAGCAAATGATGCTTGGATTGATTTAAGAACACTCACTGGTGGTATAACTTCAACTGCTGATGCAACAATAAATTCTTTAACTGTGGGTAAAGGTACAAACTCTGTTGCTGGTAACACAGTTCTTGGAGAAAATGCTTTAGATGCTTCTGTTTCTGGCGGAAATAATACGGCTATTGGTCATAGTTCACTTTCAGCAAATACCTCTGGAACTGCAAATGTGGCTATTGGAAGAGATGCAGCAATTCTTAATACAACTGGATCAAATAACTGTGCTATAGGTCATGGTGCATTTGATTCAAACACAACTGGCTCTAGTAATATAGCTATTGGAACTGGTGCATTAGGACTCGCAACTACAGCAGATAACAATGTAGCTATGGGTGTTTTTGCGATGGATGCAAATACTACAGGAAATTCTAATACAGGAATAGGAAGAGGGTCTTTAGGAGCTAATACTGTAGCTTCAAATAACACTGGATTAGGCTATAACTCACTAGGAGCAAATACAACTGGACAGCAGAACACGGCTGTAGGTTCTTTAGCTTTAGATGCGAATACTACGGCCAGTGAAAATACGGTGGTGGGTTATAACGCTGCCACTGCCAACACTACTGGAGCAGCAAATACAATAATGGGTCATAACAGTTTTGATGCAAACACCACAGGAGGAAGCAACGTAGCCATAGGTGCGCAATCATTGAGTGGCAATACAACGGCAAGTAACAACGTGGCTATCGGTGCTTTTTGTATGAGAGATAATACCACTGGGGCATCAAACACAGGGGTAGGTAAAGGAGCATTAACACATTTAACAACATCATCTAACAATACTGCTGTTGGAACAAATGCTTTAAATGTAGCCACGACAGGATCATTAAATTCGGCTGTAGGTGCATTCGCTTTAGATGCCCTTACTACAGGTGGAGAAAATACAGCAATGGGTGAGGGTGCTTTATCAGAATGTACTACAGGTACAGGAAATAGTGCATTTGGAAGGCAAGCATTAGTTACTTCCACAACAGCAAATAATAACACAGGAATTGGGTATAAATCATTACTATTAGTAAGCACTGGAACTAATAATACCGCCATCGGTGCATTTACTGGTATATCTCAAACAACCCATCATGGTTGTACTTGGGTCGGCAATGAAGCAGGTAGAAATAATACCGCAAGTGATAATGTTGCTGTAGGTTCTGGTGCGTTATATGCAAATACCACAGGAACATTTAACTGTGCGGTTGGCCCCGGACAATATGGTATTACACAAGGTCCACTTGGAGCTAATACGACAGGAAATTTTAATACAGCACTTGGTTTAAAAGCATTGCTGGCTAATACTACCGCATCTAGCAACACGGCAATAGGCTCTAGTTGTTTGAGTGCAAACACAACTGGAACTAATTGTGTAGGGGTTGGTTCAAATTCATTAGCATCAAACACTACAGGGCAGTCAAATACAGCCGTTGGAAAAAATGCACTTGATGCAAACACGACTGCAAGTAACAACACCGCTGTAGGTCATGATGCTCTGACAGCTAACTCAACAGGATTTGATAATGTTGCAGTGGGTCGTAACTCACAATTAAGTATGAATATTGGGGTCAGAAATACAACAGTTGGTTCTTTAACGCTACAAAATGCTCAAGATACTGGATCTGGTACACCAAATGATAATACTGCTATTGGCTATGGCGCCCTTAGTGATGTAACAATGGGTTATCAAAATACGGCGTTGGGTAAGGACGCTGGCGATAAAATATCAACTGGACATTCAAATGTTCTTGTTGGACATAATTGTGATGTAGATACTGCAACAAGGGTCAGAGCAGTTGGTTTGGGGCAGGGTTTAAGTACACACGCTTCTGATAGTTCATTTAGAGTTGTAGGAGATAACGGTGTCTATCACTCAGGTAATACAACAACTTGGAGCACTATTTCTGATGAAAGAATAAAAAAAGATATAGTTGACAGCACTGTTGGATTAGCTGAAATAAATAAAATAAAAATTAGAAATTTTAAATACAGAACTGCATCTGAAATAACTGCTAGTGAATTACAAGAATATGATTTAGATCAACTTGCAGTAAATAATACAAATACACAAGTTGGTGTTATTGCTCAAGAATTTGAAACGGTATTTCCTAATTCAATAAATGTTGATGATAGAGGTATCAAAAATGTTAATGAAGATGAATTACTATTTGCAATGGTGAAAGCAATACAGGAGTTATCCGCAAAAGTCACAGCCCTCGAAGCAGGGTAAACTAAAAGTAATCTGATTTTTTATTATGGAAGAATTAACTGCTGAAGAAATTGCTAAGATTTTTTCAGATGCTGGTGATAGCGTGACTGTTATTAATAAAGATGCCAGCTATTCGGCTTATAAAACAAGAATAGAATCTCTCAAAGATGAAGCTGATACTGAGGCTGAATGGAAAGCCTGCATCAAAAGAAACACAGACCATCTTGAAATTATTAAAGATTATAAAAAATTTGACAAAACAACATCTATCTGGACAACTGAATCGTTCACAGACATAGATGCTGCTATAACTAAAGGTAAATCACTTTACGCTTAAATTATGAACCTCAAAGAAAAACTACAGGAACTTGCCCAAGAAAGGCAAAGATTACAAGTTACAATGATTGAAATTACTGGTGCGATGAAGATTTTGGAACAGCAGATCCTTGAAGCTGAACCCGAATTAAACCACCAATCAAATAAAGTGGAGCCAGACCAACAATCAGAAAAAGCACCATCAAAGTAATAGGTGCTAAAGCTTTAGTAAACGCTTCTTTCCACATAAAAAAATGTTCCAAAAAATTGCAAATGTTTTGAGTATTATCTCTTTTATTATGGTAGCTTCTATGAGTGGTGGAGCTTATTTTGGTTACAAATATTTGACTTCTGAAAACTTCAAAAGCCAAGTTATGAATGAAATACTTGCAAATGTACAAGGTATGATGCCAAAAGTATTAGATAATAGTTTGCCAAAAGTAACTGGTCCATCTTTACCATTACCTAAAAAGTGAGTGAAATACCTCGTATAAATAAAATAGAAATAAATAAAATACAAGTTTGGCATACACAAGTACCTCAAATTAATAAACCAATTGTTGATATTCCAGCTTGTGTAAGAGTACATAGAAATAACCTAACAAGTCTTATTGATAGTGATAAAGATGAATACGGCACATATACAGAATGTGGCAATTTTAATATTCCTAGCTTTGAACCTTTGCAGTATAACCCTAACGAATTTGTATATACACAATCTGAAACGCCACAAAATCAAGAGCAAGATTTCGTACAGCCTACTGTAGAGCCACCAAAATACGAGCCAAAAAAGAAAGAAGAAAAACCGCTATTCGTTGAGTGCCCCGGACCGAATGACCAAAGAGTGGGCCAATATGCTTCAGAGTTTAAACTGGAACGGGTATCTGGTCATTTAAGAAGCGAAGATGGTAGTAAATGTATAACTCTGTATGAGGACGTTAAATTCATCGAGCAATACATACCGAATCCTCCACAGCTTGTTAGTGCTGCTGCTATTGCTACTGTTGCTGCCACTACTCCATTACTGCTTAATCTTGTCAAACCTTTAGTAAAAAATTTAATAAAAAAGCTGACAAAGAAAAAAGATAAGGTAAAATAAAAAAGTAGCAAGCCCAGCATCATGTCATTGACTTGACCACTGCTCTGTTGGATAGACTTGCTGCTTTATGCAACCAGACCCATTATCAAGTTGTTAACTCAACCTCTGCTCTGTTGGAGCGTCAGTTGCTAATCTAATTTATGAGTATGTGGGATAACTTGATTTGGTGGAGGTGAAACTATAACCCCTTCGCATAACTTTGCAAAATTACTTTTAGGATCAAAATATATTCCAGCCAACATAAGCTCACCACAATTTTTAAGTCTTGCTATTTCGTAATTAAGCAGTTTTGCATTTAGTTCTTGCTTCTGTAAATTTATTTGTGTTTGGGCTGCATCTAGACAAGAATCTTGAAATCTATTATCTAGCGGAATATTAAATGTAAGAGCAAATCCAAAGTTAAGTCCTAATGAATCTTTATTGCCACTATAATTTTCTTGATAAAACAAAACGTTGCCGGGATTATCAGGCACACCATCATCATTGGCATCTGTAGGGTCATAAACAGGTGTATGATAAATGTAATCCATAGGCCTTTTTTGATTAAATGATGTGGTTACAAAAGGGCTGACTGTCATTTGTGGTCCAGAACATTTAATTCCATTTCCGTACATATTTTCTACCATTGGTCCGCCTAATACTTGCGTTGCAAAATTAGAAACAGAACCGCTTGCAGATGCAGAAGGAGCCGCAGTATTTGAGGTATTAGCAAATACTGGACTCCCAAATAATAATGATACTATTGCGAGAATATTGTAGTGGTATCTGTTACGCTTGTGCTTTGAATTGTTCGGGTTATATCTGTTACTGATTGCATGCCGGGGGCTTGATATACCTCTGTAAATTGAAAAGCATCCCCTTGATTTGTTTGTGTCCAGTTTGGTCGTTGGTCTAGATTTAATCCCTGCCATGTATGAGTAGTTCCGTTTATTGTTTCACTAACTGAGGTAGGTGCTGGTGATATAGAAGATCCATCATGCTGTATTCCTGAGCCTGTGACTGAATAGGTAAATCCAGAATTATATTCTGTTGTTCGTATAGTCTCTGTAATATTTGTGGTAGTTTCTGTTCGACTGGTACTCGACCCTTGAGTAAAATTAGGAATAACTGGCACAGCGTAACAAGGAGCAGATATAACAAAGCCAAGAAGAAAAAGCCTCCTCATTCGATAGTAAGATCAACGACAAACTGACCTGTTATTACGATACCTGTTCCTGTTCCGGGTGTCATTGTAATTGTATGATTATCTATTGTTACCCCTGCTGTGCCTACACTACCAGCACTTGTAGATGTAATATCACTAAAGTTTGGCACAGTACCTACAGTAATGGCACTTCCAGAGGTAGCATCGCCTTCTAGGTAAGATTGTGTAAAGCTAAATGCTTCGCCACTTGTTGTTTGTGTTGCAGATGGAAATGTTACTGATGGAACACCTGAAGTTGTAGAGCCAAATCCACCTAAAGTTGATGCTGAGTTTGAATCAACTGTTGTAATATTATTTCCACTTATGCTGTAGCTTGACCCGATTTTGTCAGCAGTACTTGCAGCACTCAAAGATTCAAATTTTACAGACGAACTTATGCTGTGATTCATGTCTGCATAAACTGGTGCAGATAAAAATAAAATAAAAGATAATAATTTTTTCATTTGATACCTACGTTATTGTCTTTATTATCAACTATTTTAGCAGTATTTGCAGGTTTCTTTTTGTTTACACTTATACCATAACTACCTAAGACCCCTGAGGTCAGACCTGCTAAAAACGCACCATCATTACGAATCTTGTCCATATATCCGAGAGTCATCATTGCCAAACTCCAACAAAGAATCATAAATCGCACCGCATGACCAAAGATTTCGCCCCAATCCGTACCTTCTTTTTCCTCTTGTTCTTCTGCCATAAAATACTACCCAGTTAAGAAGAGATGACCACCGCTTTAGGGTAGTATGTGCCAAATGTAGCAAATACTGTTATGTTTGGAAAGTAACACAATAAATTATGATTAAAATTTTAAAACCAATCTTAATGACGTTTCTTACAACAACGACTGTAAAGCGTCTTGTTGTGGATTTATTAAGAGCAATTTGTAAACAAACAACTAACACTCTTGATGATAGGGCTGTTGACATTCTTGAAAAACAACTATTCCCAGACAAATGAACCTTAAAAAATTTCTCAACATAGAGATAGAGGAAGCACCACCAGAGTTGCAGTTATCTGTTGAAATGCGTTGCCGAGAAATTATGCAGAGTGAAGATTACGACAATATAAAAAGATACTGTACACATTTAGTAAGACACCAAATGAATCAAGATGTTTTTCTTGCTTCTTTGTTAGGAAGATTGGTTGAACTAGAAGCAAATCTTGTAGTTAAGGAAATCAGAAAAGAAAAAAAGACTAACCCGATAAAAAAGTTTTTTCATATTCAATAATCTCAATAGCTGTAAAATCTTTTACCTTAAGCTTTTCAAGTTTATCTATTTCATAGTTAAATTTAAGTATTGATGTTCTTATATGTTCTGTAACCCATGCACCATCTTTACTTACGACCTGCGCTTTGTTTCTATCATTCATAAAAACATAATGGTCATAACCTTTTAATTCAACATCTAATAAATTTTTTTCAAGGTTTTTACGCCTTATTTCTCTTAATCTTTTTAATTTTAGAGAATCACTCATTGTCGCCTCCTTTCTGGTTTACTTTGTCGTGTTGCTTTGCATTGTTTTTTTTGTTTAGGGCAATTTGCACTTCTTGGTTTTTTAGAAGTTAGATGCCAGCCATTACCCTTTGGACAAGCATATGCGTATGTATGACCTTTACCAAGTCTAAACATATCTGCCGATACTGTTTTGGCATCTTTTTCATTTCGGTAACTGATCTTCTGACATTTCCAACAATGGTTTTGTACGATAAATCCCTTATCATCAATGTACTGTTGTAAGTCTTTTAAATCAATCCTTTTTCCCATGCGAACCGTCTTTAAAATCTTTTACAAATACTTTTTTTATTTGGTTCCAGTTAGCCTTTATCAAGTTGTTTGAAAAGTTGTTACCAGAAATTGTTTCGCAATCTTTTTCAGAAAATTCATAATTTAAGAAAAAGTTATCCCAATCAATAAAAATAGCTTTATTGGCAACTGCATTGGCATATTCAGTTGCATTATCTATGCTTTCAAAGTCATAACAACGCAAAATGCTTACATACAAAATTTCTGTATTTTTTGCATATTGAATAGTTACACATTTAAACTTCGCACCATCAAAGGTACGTTTTACTGTCTTGCCCATAAGGTCGGCATAGTCGACCACAAGTTTTCTACGATTTTTCTTGAACATCTAACTGTTTTTCGATTTCGTGTCTTTCATCAAACAGAGCATGTATCTGTTTTGATATTTTTCTTTGTATAAGAGGATTATCCTCTTTAAATCTTTGTGCTGTAAGTGCTTTTAATTTTTGATCTAAGTTGTAATATCTTAGCTCAAGAAACTGTTGTTGATCTGACGCTACAAAGTCTGGATTTGGCTTTGTTTTACTTGCTTCAATAGTTATATCTATTGTTATGTGTTTACAAGCTTTTGGTTCTGTTACCGCTTGTTGTACTGTTATTGGAAAAGGACAAAGTTTTATCCAATCCTCAAGTGCTTTGTTTGTAAAATCTAGTCGCATTCTGGGCAATTAAAATGTAAGGGTTCTTTTTGTACCATTGCTGATAAAACCAGCATGGCCATTTTTGTTGGGGGTTGTTCATTGCTAAAAAACAAAATTTTGTCATTTGGTAAATGTAAACCTTGGTTAGAAACAATAATTGAATTTTCTGCTGCAAAAGATGCACCATGGCTTTTATCTAATTGAGAAAACAAGATGCCATCTCCATATTCTTTGTTTTTACAAGTATGTGGTCTAAAGTCAAACCAATCTAAGTTAAAGCACTCAAGACCAAGTGCAAGATGGTCTTGAAATACTGCGACATTAATTGGCAATTCTGGGTTTGAAACTTTGCGAAGTACTTTTGTCATAGTTAAAAGGGTATTTCCTCTTTTTCTGTTTTTAATACAGAGATTGAACCTGATACAAAAGATGAACCATTTTTAGACATTCTGTTCCAAGCACTAACTGGTATTTTGACAACTTTCTCACCAGCATAGTTGTCCTCGCCTTCTTGTGCTGTAATCCACTCTGTAAGTGCCATGGCATCTGATAAAGTAAATTCAATATTGCCACCAAAGTCTGGTGACTTTTCTGATTTTTTGTCGTTATTTTCAAAGAGGACAAGACGCCCTGTAAAAAGGTTTTCGTAGGCCATAATTAAAAAGATTTAATAGGAATAATTGAGTTTGTTTCTTCCCAAGCAAGTACTTGTGGAAGTGGGTATCTGATAAGGGGAGAACCCAAAGCAGTTGC
>VTLG01005488.1_pt1 | contig 13688 bp, 18 predicted proteins | sample 4694571 | NCBI WGS metagenome assembly VTLG01 (sample SAMN12604809, study PRJNA352737) | marine metagenome | biome: ENVO:00000447; feature: ENVO:00000209|ENVO:00000569|ENVO:01000036; material: ENVO:00002151; isolation source: viral sequences binned using virsorter ...
TAAATTAGATAGTGTGCCTGAGTCAACTAATTGTCTTAGTATAGACGTAGCTGATTTAGCTAAACCACCTACCATATGTATTAAACCAAACCCATAAAATCCTAATCCTGGTAAATATTGATAATGAACAAAGTGCATTCTTCTAATTTTTTTAGAATCATCTTCGTAATAATTTCTACGAATACTTAAAATTATTCCACTTGGATAATCTATAGTAACAACATAAGGTATAGCTATACCTGTTTGTTTGCCTTGTTCATTAGTATCTTCAAACCCTTCTAGGTCTAAATCTACCTGCATTTCTAATACAGTATGGCTTTGGTCGTAATTATAAGTGTCTTGCTCTCCTGTAATATCATTGTATTTCTTTGTTATATCAGAAATATTCTGCGAACCTTCAGGTAACTCCACATCTCTATAGAAACCATTAACTTGCATTTTTCTAATAGTATTAGAAGATTTACGCATTACATGAGTTGCACGTTCACAAGTTTCTAAATCACTTGCTCCGTAATTTACTACAACATCTTCTGCTGGTACAAATATAGAACTAGGTCTATCTAAACTAGGGTCAAAGTAAACTTTACGAAAAGCTGAACCAGCCAAAGGTAAAGAAAATAACATCTTTTCTGTTTCAGTTCTGTATTCAGACATTTCATGTGTTAATAAAAAATTCAGATAATCTTCAACTCTTTGAGCTTGTTTTTCTTTATCGTCAGTTATTTTACCAACTATTTTTGTTCTTACAGGTCCTTGAGCTGGAAACATTTCTGTTATTGATTGAGACTGAAAACGTATTACTGCTTCTGAAAGCATTGGGTGAAATACTCCACAAGCACCTGCCCAAGGCTCTGTTCTTTCTTCTATCTTTAATCCTAATTGGTCTAAACCTTTAGTATAAGTTTCTTCCCATTCAGAACGAGATTCTTTGTCTCCATTAAATGAACTTATTAACTCATTACCTAATTCATTAAGTTTATCGTCATCAATAAATTCAGCTAAATTAGAATTGAATCCTTCATCGCCTATTTCTTTAGCACTAGGGTCAAAGTCAATAATCATACCCCCATCATCAGTTTCTATAGCTAATGATTCAGGGTCTTCAATAGTTATTTGTATTTCTTCGTCTGCCTCTTGTTCTATAGTGCCATCTATAGGTGTTGCAGGTCTTCTTTCTATTGCCATTTAATATCCTAATAATAATTTGCAGTACGATTATGTTCCAAAGGTTCATCTTCTTCGTCAGAATGCAATGAAACAAAACCACCTTGTCTAAATCTTAACAGAGCTTGCGTAGTGCTATCAACTAAATCATCATGTTCCATGTTTGGAAATCCAGCAAACTCTTCCATGGTTTCTTCTGCCCAGCGTGTTTCAGGACACCAAACCACACCTGAAGCAAATAAATCAGATACAGCATTTACCCTAGATATTTTATCATTTCCTCTACTAGGAGTATATTCCTGTACTGGTATTCCCATTGCCCTCAATTCAAATATCAAAGGCATACCTGCTGCTTTTGCTTCTACAATAAACGCATCAGGTGTATAGGCTTTGTATTTTTCCATAGCCATTTTCTTCAACTCTGGAAACTCTAAACGCTCTTTATACGCATCTAACAATATAAGATTAGGTGCTAGCATTCCGCCATCATCTTCTAAATAGAAAACACCCCAGGTTGTGCAAGCAGAAAAGTCAGCTCTTTGATTTTTCATAAAAGCTGTATCCCAAGACTGAATAACAAACTCACATTGAGGTGGCTCTCTGCCTTCCCATATCTGCCACCATTCTCTTTTAACCAACGCTCCTTCTTCTGAAGTAGGGTCTTGTTGGTATTGAGCCATCCACTTACTATTGGGTAGCTCGGCTTTTAAAGCCTGTAATTCTTCCATTTTCCAGAACTCTGCCCACAAAGGATTACCTGAAGGCATTATGGCAGGAAGCTCTATTACTTCCCATTGGTCAGCTCCACCACGTTTTATGCTAGCATCTACTACTTGACCAGTTAAATCTTTATTGTGCCACCTTGTCATTACCACAACGATAGAACCATTTGGTTGCAAACGCTGTCTCGGACCTGATGTGTACCACTCGTATGTTCTATTGAATACGTTTATATCGGCACTTGCACCTTCTTGTTCTGAATGAGGGTCATCAATGATTAGTAGGTCAGCACCTTTACCAGTAACTGCACCACCCACACCTATCGCAAAGTATTCGCCACCTTTGTTTGTATTCCACCTACCTGCTGCTTTGCTATCAGATTGCAAGCTAACATCTGGAAAGACTTCTTTATAATCTTTGCTATTTACCAGGTTTCTGACCTTCCTACCAAATCCTACAGCTAATTCAGCCGTATGGGCAGTCTGTATTATCTTCTTATCAGGAAACCTACCTAGAAACCACGCAGGAAGCAAATAAGAAGCAAACTCACTCTTAGTGTGTCTAGGTGGCATATTGATGATTAAACGCTTTAAATCGCCTTTAGCGACCCTTTCAAACGCATCAGCCATTATTTCGTGGTGTTTACCGTGAATAAACGCTGACCACATCTCCCCAACAAAGGTCATAAACTCATCGTGACACTTCTCCCTATTTTTAGCTTGTTCTAATTCTTCAAGGAGAGACAATAACTCTTGTTTTTTAACAGGGGATAAATTTTTTACTTTACCCAGTAAGTTTTTGTTCATGTTTATTACGCTCCTTTCTCCACAAAACAAAGAAAAGTAAAATTAATGCAGGTTGAAGGAATACAAATATAACGATATTAGCAAGCTGATATCCCATTCCAGTTACATTCCCAGTCACTTGCAAAATATAAACACAAATATTAAAAAATAGATTAATAATTTCTTGCATATAGATAGTATATACTTATTTAATAAATACTTCTTAAATAAAATCTTTAGTAAGTACCTAATATATTTAGTATTTACTTATTAAGTAATAATTACTAGGTATAGGAACTACAAGATTTTACCATATTGCACCCCCTTCACAAAAAAAGCAAGTATTTTTGAAAAAATATTATAGGGGGGTGTAGGAATCCTAACCCTTTTCTAGAAAAAACCTTATATTTGGGTAAAAACTGCTAGCAGAATGCAATATAATAGGGGGGGTATATGAAAGTTGGTGATATCTTGTGTAAATCACTATGTATTATAGTCAGTCAAGTAACGTAATTATACACAGGTGGGTGGGGGGTCAAATGTCAAGCAGTCTTTCTCAAAAAAAAGGTAGGGTTCAAGAAAAGAAAAGAACTTATATAATTTTAAATACCTTATAACTACGCACATATCCGTATAAATTCGCCTGGAATATCTTTCACTCTGGTCAAATGCCTGGTTAAGCTCCCTGGTCAATTCGCCTGGAAGATTTATTGTGTCCTGGAAACAACCAGGATTGAATTAATTTAGTCTTAGATTAAGGTAGTCTTATAATTGATTAAGGTAGTCTTCTTCCTGGTTAATCTTCCTGGCTATCTAATAGGGTCTTAATCTTTTCTTCTATATCGGCTTCTATGTCCGTGCTTGCTCGTGCTTCTTTTGTCTCTACTACATCACTAAACAATGCAACGCTCTTACCTAATAGTTCCAGGCTACGGATTCGGCTTGCTGAAGTATCGGCTTCAGTAGATTCTTTATATAGTCTCTCAAGAACGTAAGACCTTGTTCGGATGCTTGAGGCTACTGCATGGTCCTCCCTTCTCTCTAATGCCTTCCTGATACTTTGGGTTATCTTAGGGTTAGTGCTAAGTAGTCTACTGGCTTCTACCTCTACCCATTTGGGTATGCTTCCATTCTTGTTAGGCTTAACGTCATAGCTATTGAAGTAGGCTTCTTTATATGTGGGGTAAGTTCCTTTAACAATTGCATCCACGAATTTTCTTTGTTTAATTGTAAGGTCATCTTCCTTCCCAACAATTTTAAGACTGGTCTTTTTATTTTCCTTCATGCTTGCATTATGTAACTTTTTCCCTGGTTATGTAATGCTCACATTATGCTAGCAATTATGGTGTGTTCTGATATTATTAAATATTCAATTAAACCAACGGAGGTTATATAGAAAAAGTTCAAGATAGTGTACTGGGATGTGACAGGTCTTAACCAGTAATGAGGGTCACAAGAATTGCCCTCGGAGATAGAAGTAAAGTTCCAAAACAAAATATGCGTACTCAAAGAACTAACGAAAGACTTACGAATAAAAGTTGAAACTAAGTTAGGGAGACGGAAACGTAAAATTCCAGTAGCGACATCCTCCAATGTCCTAAGAGGTGGCTTCTCTTAGCTGAATGAGTGAGGTAATAAATTTATGTGGTCAATGCCTACGACTAATCAGCGTGTTGCATTGTTAAGACAAATCTAAGTTTATTGCCTCTAGCCAATTTTAAAAACGAAACAGACTGGAGGGTCTATATTATGAATAAAGAAAAAACGGAAAATATAAGTATAAAATTATCACCATTAGACTTATTGCACTACAGACTATGTGCAAGATTTAGAGACTTGGATTATGGTCTTTATGCTTTTATGATTAATGAGGTTACAAGGGTTCTAGCAGAAATGCCTGAAGATATTCTTGAGCGACTTGTTGAATCTGATTTTCTTGTCTCGAAAAAAGATGAGGATGAGGTAGAAGAGGTTGCACAATGAAAATAGTACACCATGAAAATGGCAGTATTACTGCTAGCGTATCAATTCCAAAAGAACTTGATGAAGCGATTGAGGAAGAAGCGAACACTTATAGGGATGCAGTTGACTTGAATGAGATTTTTACAGAATCTGAAATAACTCTTATCCAGGGAGCGTTGAATAATTACTTTCCAAAGTTTAAAGGTTTACCTGATGAGATTCAGCGAACTGAAGAACTGGAAAGATTGATTGATTTAATAGAGGAGTCTTGTTGATGAGAAATATATCTAGAGTTATTGCTACTGCGTTTAGAGATAGGAGAACTAAATCTATTTCTAATTCTCGCACGGATGAGTTCGGTTATTATTTGCATGGTCATAAAATTGCTAATTGGGATAAAGACCACAACGGAAAAATATTATCTTTTTCTTTGTGTGGGTGGGGAACTGTTACAACCAGGGAAAGATTAAATTCCCTGTTTAGAGTTCTTTGTTATCCTATTTCAATTCAGCAAAAGAACTACAACCAGGTTTTAAATTTTAAAGATAAGAGCCTGGTTATAGATTCTGATACTGCGATTAATTATCACGTTGACCTGGATTGTATAACTTTTGGAAGTGGGGATATTTCACTTTCAAAATACGAAGCTATTCAAGAAGGGTGGCTTGATAAATAGAGGAGGAAAATTAATGCTACTCTTAACGGAGTAGCATTTTTTTTGTTTCTTTTTTTTTGTATTTTTTTTTATATTTTTTTTTATTTTTAAAATTGATTGAGATAGTCGTTGAATAAGATAGTCCACGAATTAACGTGCTGATGAGAGTCCTAATTATGGGATTCAAGAAACTAACTAATGGAGGTTAGAAAATGTTAAATATAATAGTAATAGTGGTTACTGCCATGGGTCTAGTAGCATTCGGTGGATTAGGTTATACATGGATGCAATATTTAAGGTGGGAGAATGGGATGTTTGATTTACTCGTTCTTTTCGCTACAGGTGTTGGTGTTGGTGCTTGTTGGATTGCCCTATGGAATGCACTTGTATCGGAATATTTAGAAATCAAGGGAGAGAAGGAATATGATTTTAGTTAAATTTAAAATTTCAATTGGTTCTGATGAATCATTTACAGAATTTTCTTACTTTGAAAATCTTGATGAGGAAAATTATGCAGGTTTACATGGTGAGTGTTTTGTTTCTGCACCTGAAGGTAAATACATAGATACTCTTCTTTTAGAAGAGGTCTACGGAATACCTGGAGAAGGTTTTGAAGAAGCAGAACTGTCTGTAGATGTTTTTGATTATGGAGATGACAAAAGCATATGTGTTCACGGAGTTTACGATTTAAACGTAAAACAACTTGAGACTCTTAGAGAACTCAATATTGTTTATTAAACCAACTGAAGAGTATTTGAGACAATACGAAAGAAATTAAATAGAGGTATCTCTAGCCTGTAAAAAGGTTTTCTATTGGTGTTAGCAATTCTGCTAACTTAACTATAATTATTTCATGGAGGTAAAATGAAATATAAACCTAGTGAAGCGTTGTATATGATGCAATGCGAAATTAAGGCTAACAATACTCCGTTCCTAATTGGTGGAACTGGTATTGGAAAGTCTGCAATAGTCGAAGAGGTGCGAGACATCTTAGCTGACGGAAGAAAGGTGGTTACAGATAAAGTCAATCCAACTGCAAAAGAATATGGGTGGATAGATTTTAGAAGTAGCTTGTATGAGTCTTATGACCTATCAGGCATTCCTTATATTGAGGAAGGCAAACAGAAGAGAGCCTTTTTAGGTAATCTTCCTGTTAGTGGAGAAGGTATGCTTTTCCTGGATGAGTTCGGTCAATCTCATCATTCAATGCAAACTGTTCTATCTCAACTTATGTATGAGAAAAGAATAGGAGATTATGAATTGCCAACTCCTGAAAATGGAAAAGGTAATTGGGTAATTGTTTGTGCTTCTAATAAGGCAAGCGATAGGGCTGGTTCTAATAAGATTCCTTCCCATTGCTATTCCAGGTGTGCAATGATTGAGTTCGTTCACGATTCTAATGACTGGTTCAATTGGGCAGTCAAGAATGATGTTCATCCTGACATTTTAGGATTCTTAAATTATCAGCCTAACTGGTTGAATGTTTTTGACCCTAAAGTCATTGCTCCTCAACCTTGTCCTCGTTCCTGGACAAGATTGTCTAGCACTTTAAAGACTAATCCTGAAAATTCTTTTATACAGAAATTCGCAGACATTAATGTAGGCGAAACTGCATCAATTGAATTTGCATCTTTCTTGCAACTCAAAGAAGATGTTCCTGACTTGCAAAAGATTTGCGAGGGGAAAATTGATTCTCCTGAAAAGGCGAAGGATAAGAAAAAACAGAACGGAATATATTTTGCTACAGTCGTTGCGTTGATAACTGTAATTAAGGAAGCTAGCGATTCTTTAATTGAAGGTTATTTTGAAAATGCTCTGAAATACATAGAGCAATTTCCAACTCCTGAATACGAAGTATTTTTTGTTCGTTCTCTAATCAATGCAAGAACTGAACTTGTTGAAACAACAACTTTCAATGAGTTCAAAGTTAAGCATCAAGACTTAGAGGTATAAAATTATGGAGGGCAGAAATGTCCTCCGTTTTTTTCTGTATATGGAATTAACCATACTGACGAGCGACCTGTTCATTTATGGGTCATGCGAAACAGATTATTAACAATATAGACTGGAGGGTTTATGAATAAAAATAATAAAAACCTTTTATCTAAACAAGCATTACTGGTTAGCTTAACTGTTAAGCATCCTAGTGGTATTAAGGTAGATAAAAGTTTACGAGAAGGGTTAGAAAGTAACGTAGGTGCAGATGAGAGAACATTGCACGTTTCTAAGCATATGTACGGAGAGAATATTAATAAAATATTCAGACGTATAACAAATAGGATTCGTAGAGAATACTATTATGCTTTAACTGTTCCCTGGAGCGATAGTGAATCGGATTCTGATTCAACTAGCACGAGTGGGTGGAGATTGTGTCCTAGTACAAAATTAGACCTACTAGACGAGAAAATGCAAGAAGCTAAACTTGATTTTTTTGAGGAAGCAGAAAGTTTTCTTGAAAATTATGATACTTTTGTTTCTGTAGCTGAAAGAAAATTAGGCAACGCATTTAATGAAGAAGATTATCCTGACGTTGATAAACTTAGAAGCAAATTTGTTTTTGATTTTAAGAAAGAACTAATCACGGACATAACTAAATCTTCTGATATTCGTTTAAATGTCTCTGACAAAATGAAAGCTAGCATTCAACAAGAAACTGAAAACAGACTTGCAAACAATGTAAGAAATGTTTTCAAGGTTACTGTTGAGGCTTTACTTGAACAAGTAAATCATATTGTCGATAAGTTAAAGAATGGTGAAACATTTCATAAGACCAGTTTTGAGAAATTAAAACAGTCTATTGATATGCTTCCTTCTATTAACTCTGACATTTTAGGGAATGATGCAGACATAACTAATGCTCATCAAAATCTAGTTTCTGTTTTTGCCTCAATCAATTCTTATGATTCTCTTAGAGATGAAACTGAATTGGGAGAAGCTAAACGAAAGAAGGTTGCAGATGATTTAGAAAGTTCTGTAGGAGACCTTAAAGGAAGTTTCTTTGATAAGGCTTTTGGGGGTAGTGATGACTGAACAAAAACTTATAAAAGCTAGAGCAAAACTAATGAAGGGTAATATTGGAATGGCTTCAATGTTGCTCAACTTAGAACTGGTTGAAGATGATTCTTTTGATACGTTAGCTACTGACGGACAAAGAATTTTTTGGAATAAAAATTTTGTCAAAAGTATTTCTGTTAAGGAATTACAGGCAGTCTTAGTTCACGAAGCTAGCCACGTTATATGGGAACATCCCTTGCGAAAAGGAAATAGGCATCACGTTCTATGGAATTACGCAACTGACTATGTAATTAATGCTTATCTTTGTTGGGATTTAGGAATGAAATTGCCTGAAGGTGGTTTACTTGATATTAAATATAAGGGTATGACTGCTGAAAAGGTGTATCAAATTTTGGCAGAAGATGATGATTCTTTACAAGATACTGTAGACGATATTACAGGACATGAAGGTGAGGGGGTAGACGTTTCCTCTACTGAATGGGATGAACTTCCTATGCCAGTAGGTGAAGTAGTACAGGCTCAAGACGAAGAAGGAAAACCTTTAGGTGATTCGGAATTGTCTGACCTTCAAACTGAAATCAGGAATGCAGTATCTAAAGCTGACAAACTGGAGAAATCTATAGGAAGTGATTCAGGCTCTGCGATAGGTCGCAGAATGCAAGAATTACAGGAAATCAATTTTAACTGGCATGAACTGTTAAGCGATTTTCTTTCAAGTTCTATGGCTGACGATAGAACGTGGGCGAGACCTAATAAACGTCATACCTGGAGAGGTTTATATTTACCTAGTAAAGTTAAATCTTCCCAGGGAGGTGAGTTAGCTATAGCCATAGATACATCTTGTTCAATTGACCAAGACGAACTAAACATATTCACTACGGAAATTATTTCAATGGCTGAATCATGTGGTTTAGAAAAAATTAGAGTTTGTTATTGCGATACAGTCGTAAGAAAAAATTCTAATGGTGAATGGTGGGATGTGTACGAACTTGACCAGGGCGAAGAGGTAAAACTTGAAGCTAGAGGAGGAGGAGGAACAGAATTTAATCCTCCCTTTAATCTCTTCAATGATTATTCGGATGAAGTCCAGGATGTAAAAGCATTCGTTTATTTTACAGATGGATTCGGAGTGGTTGATGCTGACGTTCAGCCTGAAGTTCCTGTTATATGGTGCGTTACTGAAGAAAGTTCTTATTCTAATAATTTACCTTTTGGTGAGGTTGTTTATGTGGATAAGAATAGTCTCGTAGCATAGAAACGATTCTAAGGGTAGGTTGATTTGGGAGATATCCCAGGTCAACTTGCCTTCAGTTTCGCTCTAAGAAACGAAGTGTGGAGGTTCAATTTACAAAAACTAATCGGAAAATGTGTATTTTCCCTGATGAAGACCCAAAAGGGTCGAAATTAGTTTTACTAACTATTACTTAAAATGGAGGAAAAATTATGAGTAATAAAACAGAATGGTTAGTTATAAAAACCAACAAAGATAATGCTATCTTCACACAAGTCGTTGAGGCAAGTGAACTTAATGAGGCTTTAAACCTGGCAGAAGAAAATTTTGACTGGGAAAGACAAGCTGATATTGGTGCAACTTGTCGAGAAGGATTTTACGAACTTTGTTATGAATTTGGTTTAGAAGATGTTGATATTGAACCTGACGATATACAAGCGTTTCCAAAAGGTGATGATGATGAGTAATGAAATTAAAAAACTCTTCTTAGTGGAAGGCGAGATATTTAATGGTAGCAACTTACAATCTACTTGGTATCAAGCTGAAGTTTCTGCTAGAAATAAAGACCATGCTGAAACTTTGGCAAGGGATGAATTTCGGAAACAAGGTGCTTTTCAAGAGGTCGATATAAAATCCATTGAATGTATAGATGAAATTGTTGATATAGATTCCTTTTATGAACAACAAGAGCATGAAAGATACATTAGTCAAAGTAATGCAGAACTTGAGAGGGGGAAGCGTGAGGTTGAGGAATGGAGAGAGAATCGACAACTGTTAGGACACGATATGGCTGAAGCTATAGCAATCCAACGAGAGTTAGAGGAGGGTTATTAACAATTAACTTTAAAATAAATAAGGCAGTAACTACTTTAATTAGTGGTTACTGCCTTTTTTTTTGTTCTGAGTTTTAAACCTTGCAAAAAAATATTTTCCTAGTCGCTGTAAATTAATTTAAAAAAAACGGCTATTTTTGATTTTCGTTGACATATTAAGGTAGTGATTAAAAATTGTTTTAATCTTAATTAAATAAAATTATGGATATATTAAAAGCAAATATAAATAAAGCAGACATGGGTGCGTTAATTACAATGTGGTTAATGTTAGAATTTTTTGAAACTTTAAACTGCCAGGAGGAATGGGGAAGTCCTTTTCCTTTAGTGAGAAACCAAGAGGATTTTTATTATCTTCTATTAGAGTGGCAAAAGTTTTTACTAAAAAAACCTGAACTAATAACCATGTTTGAAAATACTGACTAATAGTATTTAGATAGAAGCGAACACTACTTAATTGTGGTGTTCGTTTTTTTTTGGTCTGAAAAAAGTAAACCTATTGCTGTGTTTTCCCAACCTGTTACAGCTCCCAGGAAAATATTTTCCTAGTCGCAGGAATCTGGAGTCTATATCTAGTGGTGGTTTTAACTAAGCAACACAAGATATGGAGGGCGAGCAAAAAACTAGGAATATTTTATTTTATAGCTCTTGTGGATAACTCTGTGAATAACTTGTGGATAACACTTGCATTCTGCAATCGAAAGTATTACAGTATTTCTATCTTGTTAAGACTTAGAACAAGATAACCTCCATGTCTAGTTAGTAGATGTTAAAAGGGGTGGGTTGTCCGAGAACTCATCCCTTTTTTTTATCCATTTTTTTATCGTATAAGATAGTCGTTTAAGATAGTCTATGTTTCACATGAAACGTAGAAGCAGTTTAGATGTCAAGTTTTATTTCCTCCTTAAAACTAGGCACAGTCTAGTTTTGTGAGTCAATCGTCATTAACTCATACGTTTCTACGTGCGATTGGTGTCTCCACTCCCAAAATGACAGGCATCTAAACTGCTTTACCTTTTTTACATATAATTTTTCTTATAGTTTAAATTCGCATAACTTTTATACTTGTCCCTGTAGTTGTAATCAGTTATTTTTTTTTCCAAAATATCAATTTCTTTGAGTTCTCTTTTGTTAGGATTCTTGACCTTTTGCAATCTATTTAATGCCCTAGTCCTTCTGCCTACAACTCCTCCTCTATGGCTAAATTTTTTCATGTACTACTCCAACATTTAAAAAACAAATTTTAAAATGTCCTAACGACAAAGTAAGACGCATGATTTTCACATACACCTGGCGTAGCTCAGAATACCAGTCGCATAAATATTTTTTTCCCGTATGGATGTGAGCTACTGAGGATTTTTTATGTGGCTTTCAATTTGATAGCATTTTGCCTATAATGTAATGATGTTTGCAGTAGTAAGACATACATATCAACTGGATATTCCTGACCCTGAAAATGTTTTTTCAACTCAAAGTAGTGCCAAATGGGTACATTTAGTTTGGGTCTTTGATACTGAAGTGGATGCTTTAAGTTTTGCTATTTCATTATTAGATGACCCTTTGATTATTGCTAATGAATGGTTGTTAGAATCAGCCATACATCAGTTAGAAAAGGATAAGTTTTATCAAGTGGGTCGTGAAAGTGTAGCTATTGCTGAAGTGCAAGAATCACCTGTGATAGTTTACGAAGATGAATTAAACGAGGATATAGAAAATGAACAAAAGTCTATTCATTAGATGCTCGCAAGAAACTTATGAACTTGCACACGCATTAGCAAAAAAAGAAAGTCGTTCTTTAAACAAACAGATTATACACATGATACATACCCTGGCTGACGATAAAGGGTTGTCTCTTAAACAGATGTCTGAAGTAAACAGACTTATGAAAGAATCAAAAGAAGCAGTAGGAATCAAAGAAGATACTGCTGAACAAGAGGGCAAGCAGATTTATTCAGGCAGTCTAACTTCTGAATCTCTTAGTGGCTTGACAAGGCTTGCTGAAACAAAGAAACAGGACTTTCCTGACTGACGTACCAATAAGTTTGTAGTGCATCAGCACACTCTTTAATCACACTCAACTCTAGGTGATTGATTTTACCTGGATTTTCTGTCATCAACTTCCAAAAGATACCTTCTTTTTTATTTCCACATATACTTTTTATGTTCTTTTGCACACCAAGAAGAATACAGGCTTGGGGTATAGTTCCTGTTTTCCTGCTACCAGTCGTGAATATTTTTTCGCTGACGGCAGAACTTGATTGGGCAAAACATCCTGATTTAGAAATTATTCCTAAATACTTATCGCAGACATAATGTTGCTTTGTATCTAGTAAATCTTCGTGAAATAAAACATCTATTAGATGTTGGTCAAGCACTATGGCTCTGCCAACTTTAGTGTTGTTAAAGACTCTAATAACAACTTCGTGATGTTTATGTAGATATGGACTGCCTACATCATTAACGTGGATTTCTTCTTTAGAACTCCCAATCGTAGTCGTCTTTGATTTGTTGTGCTTCTGCATATCTGTTATTAACAGGGTTAAAAGTTAAGCTAGCAACTCCTAAAGAAGATTGCCATTGCCACCTTGCTTTCCAACAATGTATGTCTACTGTGCCTTCTCCTCTGTAAACTGTCAACCCAGTATCACATTTAGAGAAGAATGCCATAGACTTTGCAACATCAACTCCTGTAACAATATTCTTATTTCCGTCACGCATCTGTGGTTTCGTGGGATGTGCGACAAAGAAACAAAGACAATCATATTGCTTACAATGAAGCTGAACTTTCGTAAGCATATCACTAACCATATCTGTTTCTAAAGCATACTTATCGTTTGTTTGAACAAAGTTAAAGGGGTCTATGACAAGTATTCTACTGCCTGTTCTCATTACACTTTGAGCATTCTTTTCTAAGATAGATTCTATCGTAGGCATACCTCCGTCTTGGTAGTCTTGAAAAAGTATATGGTCGTTTATAAATTTCTGTGCATAGTCTTTCTCTTCCTGTGTCATTCTCTTGTTGTTGCCCTCAAAGAAAGGTTTACCAACCAATATCTGTGCCAACTGAACTGCATGAAGCGTAGGAGGTTTCTCAAAACTGCAATAAGTAGCTTTCCAACCATAATTTTTACAGGCATTCATAATAATATTGTCTAAAAATATACTCTTGCCGTCACCTGGATAGCCTGTAACTACAGTTAAGTAGCCTGTTTGCAAAGAAAATAACTTATCAACTGAATCAAACCCTGTTGTTATACCTTTGGGATGTCCTTGGTCATATAAACTTTGAAATTCATCTGCATAAAAGTCTATGTTGTTCAAACCAT
>VTLG01008303.1_pt1 | contig 13687 bp, 21 predicted proteins | sample 4694571 | NCBI WGS metagenome assembly VTLG01 (sample SAMN12604809, study PRJNA352737) | marine metagenome | biome: ENVO:00000447; feature: ENVO:00000209|ENVO:00000569|ENVO:01000036; material: ENVO:00002151; isolation source: viral sequences binned using virsorter ...
TTTTTATTGGCAAGACTCAACAGAGATAAAGCGTTCTCATGTAAAACTGCCAGAGAGTATTTGGTGTGTAGGCAAGTAGAACTACCATGACAAAACTAATTGAAAAAAATGACCCACGTTACTTCTCCCAGACAAGTAACAAACAATATGACAGGCATCACTATAAAATAGTTTACAAAGACCGTTCTATTGTGGTAGAATCTTGGGATGAGGTTCAAGAGTGGTGGTGGAATAATTGCCATCAACCATTATTTGATGCCCTTGTACATGTTATTGACAAACCAAAGACTAAGAAAAAGTCCAAAGGATTTTAATTATGAAAACTAAAGAAGAACTTGCGATAGAGTATTGTGAATACACTGTCAGTAAGATGGATGATGAAACTGTAAGGAAGATTGCTGTTATCAATCTCCTCGCTAACATAGATCAAGAAACTGATATTGCAACTTGGGAAGACTATGTGGCACAGATGAAAGGTTTACACAACGCCGAAGATCTGTTAGAGTTAATAAGACCATCCATGTTGCTGAGGGAAAATAATGGCGGATGAATTTATTTGGGTAGAAAAATATCGTCCTAAAACTATTGATGAATGTATCCTTCCAGAAGGAATCAAAAAGACATTTAGAGAGTTTCTAAATGAAGGATCTATTCCTAATCTTTTGTTGTCAGGTCCACCAGGCATAGGTAAGACCACAGTAGCAAAGGCATTGTGTCATCAACTTGGATCAGATTACTATGTGATCAATGGATCTGATGAAGGTAGATTTCTGGATACAGTTAGAAATCAGGCAAAGAATTTTGCTTCTACTGTTTCCCTTATGGATGGTGGTAGTCATAAAGTTATTATTATTGATGAGGCAGATAATACAACTCATGATGTACAACTTTTATTGAGAGCCAACATAGAGGCCTTCTATAAAAATTGTAGATTTATCTTTACTTGTAATTACAAGAATAGGATTATAGAACCTCTACATTCTAGATGTTCTGTAATAGATTTTTCTATCTCATCAGAACAGAAAGATGAGATCATGGCCTCTTTCTTTCAGAGAGTTTTGAACATACTCGATGAAGAGAAGGTAGAATTTGATAAGAAAGTGATTGCACAACTTATTAAGAAGCACTTTCCTGATTGGAGGAGAGTTCTTAATGAGTTACAACGTCATTCAGTTGGCGGTAATATTGACTCATCTATTCTTGTTAATTTCTCACAAGTAAACATTGATGATCTTCTTAGGAATTTAAAACAAAAGAACTTTGAAAATGTTCGTAAGTGGACTGTCAATAATTTAGATCAAGATGCACAAGTTTTGATGCGTCGTATATACGATGCTCTTTACGATAACTTTGACAACTTATCTAAAGCGGCTGCTGTTCCGATTGTTGCTAAGTATCAATACCAATCAACATACGTTGCAGATCAGGAGATAAATCTCTTGGCATTTTTAACTGAAATTATGGTGGAGTGTGAATTCAAATGACCAAATCAACTTTTGCTAAAACAAAAGCACAAATAAAATCCTCAAGTTACTATCTTTTTTGGGGTGCAGCAACTATTGCAGTTGTTGTTGGACAAGTCTATATTGGTAATGGATATCGTAGGATGGCAGATACAAATGATGCCATATCTGCTGATATTAATTTACTAGTAGAAGTTCTTACAGAGCCTAGACCTAGAACTATGCCTGTCCCAGGCCCAAGGTATGAACCAATGCCTTCTGCACCTGATGAATATGGTATGCCAATAATACAATGATCTTAACTCCTGATAAAGCTTCTGAATTTGCCGATGTTTTTATTGATTACTTTGCTAATCAGGATAGGATTGATGATTATCTCAGACAGGTAAAATCAGATAGGTTAGATGAGATAGGCACTTTGGGTGGTCTATTTCCAATGGAAGATAATCTATTCAATGATTTCAATAGACATCCTAGTGACATGGATTTCAAGATTGTATCTAGCTACGGTAGAGAATTTAATAATGATATCTTTACTACTAACTTACAGATTACAATGTCACATGTGTTTGAGGATTCTATTCCAGGCAAATCTTTGAAGTGGTTGGTCTATGAAAAGAATACAAAAACTATTGTTGGGTTTATAAGGTTCGGTTCTCCCACCATAAATTCCAAACCAAGAAATGATTGGTTGGGAACCGTACCTGATTTAGGTAGGTTCAATCGCCATGCAATCATGGGATTCATTATTGTTCCTACTCAACCTTTCGGTTTCAACTATCTTGGAGGTAAACTTCTAGCTATGTTGTGTTGTTCACATCAGGCAAGAGAAGAACTAAATGCAAAATATAATGCAAATATTTGTCTATTTGAAACGACATCACTATATGGATCTACTAAATCATCATCACAGTATGATGGATTGAAACCATATATGAGATACAAAGGTTTAACTGACAGTGACTTTACTCCTTTACTGCATGACGCTATATTCCAAGACTTAAATCAAAAGTTTACTTATCTCAATGGTAGTAAATGTATAGTCAAGGAAGATGCTTCTAGTAGAAAGTTAAAGATACAATCCAAGATGATTTCTCTTATTAAGAAATACTTGGAAGATTCAGATAAACTTAAAGATTTCAATGCTGCAATCAAATCAGCAAAGGATCTTACCCAACAGAAAAGATTTTATATGTCAACCTATGGTTTTAAGAACGCTAGAGAAGTTATTCTTGGAGAACATGAAACCCTAGAGAAAGCAGAAAACTATGATAGATTCTCTGTTGACCAGATAATATCTTGGTGGAGAAAGAAAGCCTCTCGTAGATACGAAACCTTGAAAGATGAAGGCAGAGTAAGAATGGATAATGAAATATTTAAAAAAGATACTGAACCAACATTTGATATCATAAGATGATTGAATTGAAAGATTGGTTGAACTCTATCAACCAAACGAAGGAGGATCTGACTCTGGAAGATCCCTTAGCGATCAAAAAGTATCCTCCTTTTATTATTAATAAGTGCTTATCTGCACACTATGATTGTATTATGTTTGTTAATGAGATGAACATAAACCACCACCTAGACAAGGTTCTTCAATATCAATTTTATCTAAATAGTCTTAGGAGAAAGAAAAGATACTCTCCTTGGCTCAGAAAAGATAAGGTTAAAAACCTTGATGTTGTTAAAAAGTACTATGGTTATAGTAACGAGAAAGCAATTCAAGCGTTGAGAGTCTTAACTAAAGAGCAGTTGAATTACATTAAAAAACGCATTGACGTTGGAGGTACAGCATGAGTGGGTTTACAGAACCTGAGATTGCTTGGTCACAGGACCAGATGATTGAAGTAACATTGAATGAACCAGATGATTTCTTGAAAGTGAGAGAGACGCTGACTCGTATCGGTGTGGCTTCAAGAAAAGAAAAAAAGATTTATCAATCGTGCCACATACTGCACAAACAAGGAAGATATTATATCGTACACTTCAAAGAATTATTTGCACTAGATGGAAAGTCTGCTAACCTTTCTATCAATGATGTTCAACGCCGTAACAGAATTATCACTCTTCTATCAGATTGGGGATTGATTACTATTCTTAGACCAGAACAAATTATAGATGTTGCTCCTCTAAATCAAATCAAAGTCTTGTCATATAAAGACAAAGGTGACTGGACTCTTGAGACAAAATACAATATAGGTAAGAAGAAAAAGGTAGTACAATCGTCACAAAGCACGTTCGTAAAGGCAGACTGACGGTTATCACTATGGTCTCTGAGGGTTTACATAACCCTCTTTTTTTATGCTTGTTGTATAATTAGTAGTGTACGCCAATAGGGTACAAACTCAAACTCGCTTATTAAGGAGACAACATGACTAACATTCAAAGATATCATACTCAAGATCTGGGCACATTAGTTGACAAGATCATGAAGAACAGTGTAGGTATGGACGACTACTTTAACCAGTTCTTCGATTTTGATGCTACAACAAATTACCCACCATACAATCTTGTCCAATTAAACAATGTAGATTCTAGACTAGAGATCGCACTCGCTGGTTTCAGTAAAGATGAAGTTAAAGTCTACACAGAATACGGTAAGATTATTGTAGAGGGTAAGAAAGAGAAGAAAGAAGAAGATTCTGAGTATCTACACAGAGGTTTGGCTCAGAGATCTTTCCAGAGAGCCTGGGCATTGTCAGAAGACATTACAGTTAAGGATGTAAAATTTGCAGATGGACTTCTCACAATTAAACTGGGCAAAGTGATACCAAAACATCACGCACGAAAAAATTACCTATAAATATTATTAGTTCGAGATGGATCAACCCTCCTTACGGAGGGTTTTTTACTATGGATATATCCAAACTGAAATGTAACAAACTGCCTGGTTTGACCTCTGCGTTTGAACCTGTCATATATGACTGTCCCTATTCAGAACAGATAAACGATTCTTTATTGAGATGGGTAGAAGATAAAGCACAAGTAAGAGTACAGGGAGGGGCGTTAAAAACAAAGTTTTACTCAGGAAGTGAGAGAGATACAGGTGATCATCACATATTATTTGATTGGATAGAGAGTATCATAGTGGAAGCAGTGGAAACTATGTCTAGATGGACTAACTCTGCATACAATGAAAGTCCAGATTCCTCTAAAAAATTTATGGTTGCTGACTACTGGGGTATGTATTATGATCAGGGAGGCGGTGCGGCCTTACATAATCATTGGCCCTATCCCTTATCATTTGGATACTATCTTAATACACCAGAAGGTAGCTCGCCATTAATTATAGATGGTAAATCAATTCAAGTTGTAGAGGGGAGACTAATAATATTTGCTGGACATCAATCTCATGAGGTTCCAGAGTCAGAAACAAGGGGTAGATCTATGATAGCTGGTAATATTTCGTATAGAGGTGTTATATAATCGGTAAATAGTATTAAGATCGGTGTAAAAAAAGTCACATTGTCAGAATCTCCGAACATAAATATGTTACAGGAGGTTAAGAGAAATGTTTAACATTAAATTTACATTGGAACATCCATTAGTTCCAGAGTTCGATCCAGAAATTCACGATCCAGATGAGGTGTTTGCACTTCTCTGCTATCGAGGAATTCATTACGCCAAGTGGTGTAACATCAAGATACTTTTTCAGTAAGAAGGTTGTAAACCTTCTTTTTTTATGTTAGAATGTGGGAATGATAGATTATCTCTTTCCTACCACACTGTATCACGCAGACTTGGATACCCCTGATGATGTCCATACTGGCATGGTAAAGTACATCGATAAGTTCTATGATAAGAATGTACAGCATGTTGGATTTGTTCCCAGTTTTACTGGAGAAATATTGGGTGATTCTCAGATATCGGCAGAACCAGAGTTCTCATGGGTTACAAAACAGATATCAATACATCTTGAAAAATACATAGAGGAGATAGGCGCAACATTAAAATCAACAGATATACATCCAGGCTCAGACATATATGTTTCTCAATCATGGCCAATTGTATGTGTCAATGGTGGAGGGGTTGGGTATCATAATCATTGCCAATCACATTTTAGTGCAGTGTTTTATGTAAGAACGGAGAAAGATAATGATACAGGACAACTGGTGGTTTATTCGCCAGAACCAAACACTTTGTCTGGATTACCTATATTTCATCATAAACCAACATACGGAAGTAGTAGGACAAAAAAATATGATGCTATACAAAATAGACTAATAATATTTCCGTCCACTCTAAATCATGAGGTTTTACCTTATCATGGTATTTTAAATAGATACTCCATATCATATGATATTCTGATTACAACTAGAAAAGAAGCGGGTAATTTTTGTTTAGTAAATCCAAAAAGATGGATAAAAATTTAGGGGTTGACAACTATCAATACATGTGATACATTATAAATGTGCTGATCAACACATGGGAGTGACTGAATAAACTTACTGGCAACCGCTGGTTAAGGTGATGAGACACAGGTGGTGCTGCTGCTCGCAAGGGTAGAACCGATCAACCAATCGGGTCTCAGGCAAGGACGTATTTACTTCTGTAGTAATGCCCGTTCTTTGTTGGTACACAGGAATCCAACCTCCCTCATGCGGATGTCGTATAAAAGTATTACGACAGGTTTCCAACTTGTAGACGATGGTGCAATACCATCCATCCGCTTTATGAAATAAATAAGATGACCGTTAAACTCGTTCTGCTTAAATCAAATGAAGAAGTAATTGCTGATGTAAAAGAACTTGTAGATGAGAATGATAAACCCATCTTTGTAGTTCTTGAGAATCCTTACTGCTGTAAGTTGATAGAAGAACCTGTAATGTTGATAGAGGGTCAGGAACCACCAGAAACAAAATATAGTGTTCAGTATTATCCTTTCATGCCTTTATCTGACGAGAAAAAAATATCGATTGATCCCAGTTGGGTTGTTGCGATAGTAGAACCAAAGTCAATGGTCAAACAATCCTATGAGGCAAGAATTAATGGAACAGGAAGTTAAGATATTAGTTTTAGTAAATGGCGATATATTAATATCGGGAATAGAAGAGGTAGCTGCTCTTGATATAGGTGATCCCAACTGTAAAATGGTATCTCCATATAAAATAGAAGGTAAAGAAATGTCACCATATCTAAGTAATGTTACAGATGACGTTGAAATTATGATATGTTCTGATAAAATATTGACATTGGTTGAACCACACAAATCATTAGTGGATTCATATTTGAAACTAGCTACAGCATGAAGTTCTATACAAATGTTTTCCAGATCGGCAACAGTATGTTGGTCAGGGGATATGACAATGGAAGACATTTTGAAGATAGGGAAACATTTCATCCTACATTCTATGTGCCATCAAAAAGAAAAAGAAGTAAATGGAAAACACTTGATGGTCAATTAGTAGACCCAGTAAAACCAGGCACAATAAAAGATTGCAGAGAGTTTATTGATAAGTATTCTGCTGTAAAGAATTTCAACATATATGGTAATGAGAGATATGTACACCAATATATCTCAGAAAACTATCCTGAGAATGAGATCAAGTTTGATCTAAACAAAATTAAATTATATACCATTGACATCGAGGTTGCTGCAGAGAGCGGTTTCCCTGATGTCTTTAATTGTGCAGAGGAGTTGTTACTCATAACAATTCAAGATTACAATACTAAAAGGATTATCACATTTGGATCTAGGCCTTACACTACCAATCCGAACAAAAAGAATTATCGATATATTGATTGTCATAACGAAGAAGGATTGATTCTCACATTCTTAGATTGGTGGCAGAAAAACATGCCCGAAGTTATCACAGGTTGGAACTGTGAACTGTATGATATTCCTTATCTTGTGGGTAGAGTTGATCGTATTATGGGTGAGAAGATGACTAAGAAGTTCTCACCTTGGGGTATTGTAAGAAGAAATGAAATTCATATTCAAGGTAGATTGAATATTGCTTACGATCTTGCAGGCATATCTGTAATTGACTATCTTGACTTATATAAAAAATCTCCTGCTACTTCCAACCAAGAGAGTTTCAAGTTGGATCATATTGCCATGATGGAACTTGGGCAAAAGAAACTAGATCACAGTGAGTATGACACGTTTCGTGAGTTCTATACAAAGAACTGGCAAAAGTTTGTTGACTATAACATTGTTGACGTTGAACTGGTAGACCGTCTTGAGGACAAACTAAAGTTGATTGATCTATGTTGCACTCGTGCCTATGACGCAAAGATAAACTTTACTGATGTAGCTTTCCAAGTTCGCACATGGGATGCTATTATATACAACTACCTAAAGAAAAAGAATATTGTAATTCCACAGAAGGATCGTAATAAAAAAGATGAGAAGTATGCTGGTGCATATGTAAAAGATCCCAAGCCTGGTAAGTATGATTGGGTGGTATCGTTTGACTTAAACTCACTATATCCACATCTAATCATGCAATATAATATCTCACCAGAGACATTGCAAGAGAAGAAACATCCTAGCACTAGTGTAGAAAGAATGTTATCTCAAGAAGATACATTTGAATTGTATAAAGACTTTGCTGTTTGTCCCAATGGTGCAATGTATAGTAAGGATACGAAAGGATTTTTACCTGAGTTGATGGAGAAGATGTACAACGAACGTGTCATCTTTAAGAAGAGAATGATCAAAGCTAAAAAACAGTATGAAAAGACACCAAGTAAAGATCTTGAAAAAGAAATCGCAAGATGCAACAACGTTCAGATGTCCAAGAAAATTGCCCTTAACAGTGCTTATGGTGCTATTGGTAATCAATACTTTCGATATTACAAACTTGCGAACGCAGAGGCAATCACTCTATCTGGACAGGTATCAATTCGATGGATTGAAAACAAAATTAATCAAAAGATGAATTCTATTCTAAAAACGGAGGATAAAGATTATGTTATTGCTAGTGATACTGATTCTATCTATTTGCACATGGGTGATCTGGTCGAAGCTGTATACAAAGGGAGAGAAAAAACTACTGAAGGCATTGTCTCGTTCCTTAACAAGGTCTGTGAAGTGGAACTTGAGCCTTATATTGAAAGTTCTTACCAAGAACTGGCCGACTACGTTAACGCCTACGATCAAAAAATGATTATGAAAAGGGAGAACATTGCCGATAGAGGTATATGGACTGCCAAGAAAAGATATATTCTTAATGTGTGGGATAGTGAGGGTGTGAGATATGAAGAAGCGAAGTTGAAGATCATGGGTATTGAAGCTATCAAAACTTCTACCCCTGCTCCGTGTAGAAAGATGTTGAAAGATGCGTTTGCAATATTGATGTCAGGTACAGAAGATGAGTGTATAGAATATATTGAAAAGTGTAGAACAGAATTCAAATCATTACCACCAGAAGAAGTATCATTTCCTCGTACTGCTTCTAACGTAGAGAAGTGGCACTCCTCTTCCGATCTATACGGTAAGGGATGTCCTATTCATATTAGAGGTGCGATATTGTATAATCATTGGACTAAGAAAAAAGATATAGATCATAAGTATGCAACCATACAGAATGGCGAGAAAATTAAATTCTGTTACCTTAAGACACCTAACTGGATGCACGAAAATGTTATATCTTTTATTCAAGACTTCCCCACAGAACTTGACCTAGATAAACATGTGGACTACGATTTACAGTTTAGTAAGGCATTTCTAGATCCTATAAAGGTTATCCTTGATTGTATTGGTTGGGAGACCGAACGCAAGAATACACTTGAATCATTCTTCTCATGACACGTTACATAGTATGCTGGACAGACAACGGCATTTTTTCTGATACCCAGATGAAAGTCTTTGAATCTAGAGACCCTGCTAATTGGTTTGCAAAAAGTATGGAAACACAGTATAATGATGTTAAGGTATACTTAGCTAGAAAAGGAGAGCATGATGACTAAGAAGAGAATACTTACTTTAGTCACAGGTGGTTTTGATCCTCTTCATAGTGGCCATATTGCTTACTTCGAGCAAGCAAAAGATCTTACTAATTACCTTGTAGTAGGATTAAACACCGAGGAATGGTTGACTAATAAGAAGGGTCAGTACTTTATGTCATGGAAAGAACGTGCAGAGATTATAAGACATCTTGACGTTGTGGATGCCGTGATTACTGTAGAAGATGATGAGTATGGTTCAGCTTGTAGTGCAATCGAAAGATGTTTAGAGATTGCACAAACTGTAGTCTTTGCCAATGGCGGAGACCGAGGATCAAATAACACACCAGAAATGGATAGGTTTGGTAATGATCCTAGAGTTGAAATGGAATTTGGTGTAGGTGGTACAGATAAAAAGAATAGTAGTTCATGGCTTCTACATAACTACTTTGAAAGACAAAGAAAGATTGTAGGTATCTAATGTATCATAATAACTTTTTTACTGATGAACAATGGGAATGTATCAGAGTATGTGTGGCGAACGCACCCATACCCTATGATATTACAAAAAAGAAAGTGGCACAATCAATATTGCAAAAGATTGGTGATCCTGTTAAAATAGAAAAACAAGGGGAAACTCTTATAAAAACTGACTTGGAATCTTATCAATGACTAAAGACACAATACGAAACGGTGAAATATCAGAACAGATCTGCCAAAATAAATGTTTTGTTGAATTCGGATACATGGTCAGTAAGCCTGTGGCTACTGCTAATTATGATCTTATTATTGAGGTAAATAATAAACCTCTTAGGGTTCAAGTTAAATCCACAAGGAAACATACTGAGGCACTAATATGTAAAGGATCTAATGGTCAAGGAAATACTGGTAGAGGTAAATACCCTTACCCAGAAGATAGTGTAGATTTCTTTGCTATTCATGATACAACTGTAGAGGAATGGTTTATAATTCCTAGATCTGCTACTGGAGATGCTCAAAAAGTTAGATTCAGTTCTAAAGCGGGAACTAAATACGCCAAATATCATGATAATTGGGAGTTTAATACATGAATAATGTTGGATTAGAAGTTGTATTCTGGACTATACTAGGTGTATATCTCCTAGCAAAGTTGGGAGTCTTCAAGAAATGAACTGTTGGCACTGCAACACCGAACTCATATGGGGTGGCGATCATGACCTTGACGATTTTGAAGATATGGAGTATAGTTTCGTAACTAACCTCCATTGTCCTAAGTGCGAATCTTATGTAGAAGTTTATTATCCAAAGAGAGATGAGTAACATACCTAAGCCATATAATAATATGAGTGATGTGGCTTGGGAGGGGTTCCAATTACCCAATATGCCGTTACATAAAACAAAACTTAGTGACGATTGGATGTCTTATCTTTGGTCTTGTGTAGAACAAGCAGAGAAGGATAATGTCAACGATAGTAATGACTATAGTTATAGACTTGCTGGAAATATAACTGGTAGTTTAGGACTAAAGGATGTCAACCACAAATTCAGAGATGAAGTTGTAGGACCTTTGACTCAACAATTATTAGATAATGATCCTAAACATTACTTTCCACCCATAGATCTTGACCCAAGTTTAGATCTAAAGTATAAACCAGAGTTTAGGCTTAATTGGTGGGTTAACTATCAATATGCAACTGAGTTCAATCCAGAACACGGACATACAGGTATCACATCATTTGTAATATGGATGAAGATTCCTACACACTATGAGGAACAACATAACCTAACTTTTCATTCTAAAGCTGCATCAGATTTTCAGTTTACATATACTGATATTTTAGGAAATACTATTGAGTATCCTATCTTCATGAGTCCAGAGATGGAAGGCACACTAATGTTATTTCCATCAACACTACATCATCAAGTGTACCCATTCTATAACACAGAAGAACCAAGAATATCGATTAGTGGTAATTTATTGTGGAATGTGGTAGAATTATAATAGAACAGAATCATTATGGATTTTTTAAAAGAAATAGTAAAAGAGATTGGAGATGAGTACACCCAACTTGCCTCCGAGGCAGAATCAACTGAAACATATGTTGACACAGGTTCGTACATTTTTAACGGGCTTATATCAGGCTCTATATTTGGCGGTGTATCTAGGAACAAGATTACTGCTATTGCTGGTGAAAGCTCTACTGGAAAGACTTTTTTCTCCCTCGCAGTGGTTAAGAACTTTCTGGATAATAATCCTGATGGGTATTGTCTATATTTTGATACAGAAGCCGCAGTTAATCGTGGATTATTGGAATCTAGAGGTATCGATCTTGAAAGACTTGTTGTTGTTAATGTGGTAACAATCGAAGAGTTTAGATCAAAAGCATTAAAGGCAGTAGATATATACCTCAAGACAGATGAAGACAAACGTAAACCATGTATGTTTGTTCTGGATTCTCTAGGTATGCTTTCAACTGATAAAGAGATTACTGATGCTCTAAATGATAAGCAAGTTCGTGACATGACTAAATCACAACTTGTTAAAGGTGCATTTAGAATGTTAACTCTTAAACTTGGCCAAGCAAATATTCCTCTTATAGTTACCAATCATACTTACGATGTTATCGGTTCTTACGTCCCTACAAAAGAAATGGGTGGAGGCAGTGGTCTCAAGTACGCAGCTAGTACAATCATCTATCTCAGTAAAGCTAAGGAAAAAGAAGGAACGGAAGTCGTTGGAAATATTATCAAAGCAAAGACTGCTAAGTCGCGTCTAAGTAAAGAGAACAAGACAGTTAAGATCAGACTCTACTATGACGAGCGTGGTTTGGATAGATATTATGGACTACTTGAACTAGGAGAACTTGGCGGACTCTGGAAAAATGTCGCAGGCAGATACGAAGTCAACGGCAAAAAAGTATACGGAAAACAAATTCTTGCAAACCCTGACGAGTATTTCACCGAAGAGGTTATGGCAAAGTTGGAGGAGATTGCCAAAGAAGAATATAGCTATGGATAAGTTCATCAAGACCGTAGAGGTTTTTGATGAAAAGACTTGTCAATCAATAATAGATTTGTTTGAAGCCTCTAATGCAAAGGAGAGGATTGATAACGGAGGATTACCTACGTTTACTCAGGTAAACTTAAATGTTTTAGCAGAAAAAGGATATCAAAAATTCACACAACTTCTATGTTATAAAGTATTAGAAGTTATGAAAGTCTATAAAAAAGATCTTCCAGAGTATGTCAATTGGTTTCCTGACAAATTTGCTTTTGAAGAACTTAGAATTAAGAAGTACGAACCAGGCTCAGATGATCAATTTGAATTACATGTGGATGTCCAAGATCATATGAGTGCAAAAAGATATCTTGCCTTTCTAGTCTATCTTAATGATGACTTCAAAGGAGGAGAGACAACTTTTCCTTACAATGACTTGACAGTTAAACCTAAAACAGGTACAGTATTAGTGTTCCCACCTACATGGCAGTATCCCCACATAGGTAAACCTGTGAAGAGTGGAAGCCCAAAATATATTATGAGTACATATCTTCATTATCAATGATAGAAACAATTGAAAATACAATCATTAAGAATCTGATTTCTAATGAAGAATATATGAGAAAGGTTTTGCCTTTTTTGAAACCAGATTACTTTGATAATACACATGAGAAGATTATATTTGAAGAGGTTGCAAAGTTTATTATAGAATATGATAAGTCTCCCACATCAGAGATTCTTTCTATAGAATGTGAAAAAAGAAAAGATATAAATGATGACGCTTACAAAGATATTCTTACATATCTAAAGGACCTAGAAACTCTAGAAGAATCCATAGATGATTGGCTTATAGATACTACAGAGAAGTGGTGTAAAGAAAGAGCAATCTATCTTGCACTGGTAGAGAGTATCTCTATTGCAGATGGTCATGACATCAAGAAAGGTGTAGATGCCATCCCTGCCATTTTATCCGATGCACTTGCTGTAGGATTTGACAACCATGTTGGACACGATTACCTAGAAGATTATAGTGAAAGATTTGACTTCTATCACAGAAAAGAAGATCGAATTCAATTCGACCTCGATTTTTTCAATAAGATTACGAAGGGCGGCCTTCCTAATAAAACACTCAATATTGCTCTTGCTGGCACTGGTGTTGGTAAATCTTTGTTTATGTGTCATGTCGCAAGTAGTGTTTTACTCCAAGGCAAGAACGTATTATACATCACACTTGAAATGGCTGAGGAAAAGATTGCAGAAAGAATTGATGCTAATCTTCTAAATATTCCTGTTCAACAGCTTATGGATGTTCCTCGTAAGATGTTTGAGACTAAGGTTACTAAGTTGTCAGAGAAGA
>VTLG01011802.1_pt1 | contig 13687 bp, 21 predicted proteins | sample 4694571 | NCBI WGS metagenome assembly VTLG01 (sample SAMN12604809, study PRJNA352737) | marine metagenome | biome: ENVO:00000447; feature: ENVO:00000209|ENVO:00000569|ENVO:01000036; material: ENVO:00002151; isolation source: viral sequences binned using virsorter ...
CTACGCCATTGACAGAGAGTACCTCACATTTAATCCTTTTGCACATGTCAAGAGAAAAACACCATTACAACGTAAGGTTGTGTGGCAACATGATCACGTTGTGCAGTTTCTTGACACGGCATACGGCGAGTGGAGGTGGCGTAACGTTGGCCTCATTGCACAGATGGCATACGAATGGGTGCAAAGATTAGGTGACATGCGTGTATTGGAATGGGAAAGCGTTGACCTTGATGCCAAACGACTAGACTTAGAGCAATCAAAGAGGCGTGGACAAGTAAGTCTGCCTATATCAGATGGTCTGATCAACATGCTGGCACAACAGCATGAGGACTTTGGCTTTCAGAAGTATGTTGCTCCCATGATAACACCAGTAAAGGGAGAGTTTATTCCTTATACAAAGCAGCGATTGTCTAAGTTAAGTAGGCAGGTGCTTTCCGCTGCAAGATTGCCAGCAGAGCTATGGCTCATGGACTTGCGAAGAACAGGGACAACACAGATGAACGATGCTGGTGTGTCTATGGGGCAGATCATGTCTGTGACAGGACATGTCAATCCACAAAGTGTCAAGCCCTACCTGACACATACCTATGCCAGTGCAAATTCTGCCTTGACACAGAGGCAAAGTTATGGTAAAAGCATAAACCCTTGCCGCATGAAAGGTGATACATAATGCTGAGTAATGCAGAGTCTAATACTCTTTACATACTTAAGGGTGAAAAAGAACTACTAATGGTAAGAACAGATAAAGAGGATATAGAATATCTTATGGTACTGCGTTGGTTAAATAGTAGAATACAACTGTTGGAGAACCAGAATGAATGTATTTAGACTGCACGATGATCCACATACTGCTGCACAGATGCACTGCGATAAGCACGTAGTCAAGATGATACTAGAGACAGCACAGATGTTGTCAACAGCCTATCGTGTATTGGGTAGCGAGAAGTTAGCAGACGATGAGGGTCTGTACAAAATTGCACACAAGAACCATCCTTCCTGTGTATGGGTACGCAATGATGTTTGGAATTATTACTGGACTGTATCGTTACTTGCTGCCTTGTGTGCAGAGTACACGCACCGCTACGGCAAGCACCACGTTAGCGAGAGGTTGCTTCATTACTTTCAAAGGCATGTGCCTAACGGCATAGAGATGGAAGCACAGGACATGCCCTTTCCTCAGTGTATGCCAGACCAGTACAAGGTCGAGGGTGATCCCGTTGCTGCATACCGTAATTACTACAAGGGAGAGAAGGCATACTTCGCTAAATGGGACAGAGGCAGAGCGTCACCCGAATGGTGGGACGATGACATGCAGGACTTTGTTAAACACTTTGCGACAACTGAAGAGTTGTTAGATACAGTAGGAGGGTAGTCATGCTACATGAAGTTACAATAACTCAGTGTAATATATTTACAGTAAACGATGAGGATGAAGACATAAAAGATTACCTAAAAGGAGGAGGTTCTATCAGAGAGTATGTTGCAGAGTATTGTATATGGGAAGAAAGTTTGGGTACGTACTACTTTGAAATAGATGTCGATGCCGCGAACTAAGTAGGACAGTATGGACATACGCAACTTTGTAGATGATTTGAATGTCGCAAACGGGGCTACAGTTAGACGTAACTGTCCTGTCTGCGACGGGTTTAAAACGTTTACTGTCACCAACAAGAACGGTATGACTGTGTGGAACTGCTACAAGGCTGGCTGTTCCATACATGGTGGCACACGTACCTATCTAAGTGTTGACGATATACGAAACACTATGCAAGCGAGAGAGGAGACTGATCCAGTATGGAATTGTCCAAACTACATAGTGCATGGGCGTCATCGTGATGACCTTAAAAACTTTCTAAGTAAGTGGTCCTTGCAGAACATGAACCCCTGTCCTATGTATGATGTTAAAGAAAACAGAATAGTCTTTCCAATATTTAACGGCAGGACTATGGTCGATGGAGCAGGTCGATCTCTCAATGGAAGGCTTCCTAAGTGGAAGAGGTATGGAGGTTCGGGGTTGCCCTACATGTATGGCTCTGATAAAGTGGCTGTGATAGTGGAGGACGCTATCAGTGCGGCTGTGGTAGGGTCAACGTGTAGCTGCACAGGTGTGGCATTGCTGGGTACATCATTACAGAGTGCACACAAGAAACCTTTAGCTAAGTATGCAAAGTTAATTGTAGCACTTGATCCAGATGCATTACCTAAGACGTTGGGCATAGCGCAGGAACTGAGGTCTATACATTCGGAGGTGAGTGTGTTAAAGTTAACGGATGATTTGAAGTACAGAAATCCACGAGACATTCAAAACTTGGAGAATTTAATATGGAACTAGCTCTTGTACGATCCTTGATGGACAAGGAGTTCTACGATGATCATAGAGGGGCGAGGTGTCCCGACAGATTATTTAGTAAGGACATTCGTAAGATTAAACATGCACTTGATGTGGCTATGGAGAAGTATAGTCGCACCGTTACACCAGATGAGATAGAGGCGTTGTTCATGTCGGGCAATCCCTCTATGACCACAGCGCAGAAGCAAGCATATGGTGATTTGTTTCATAGAATAAAACGCGAGGCACCGTTAGGCAAAGACGTAGCACAGGAGGTGTTGTCTAAACTGTTTCAGCAGGTGGTGGGTGAAGAGGTTGCTAATCTAGGTTTTGATTATGTCAATGGCACACGTGCAACACTTGAACCATTACGTGAGTTGCTTGACAGATACACAGATGACTTCATGCCTGACCTACACGTAGAGTGGGATGACATATCCATTGATACACTGCTTGCACAGAATGATCTGGAGACACGCTGGAAGTTCAACATACCTTCACTGTGTAGAAAGGTAGAGGGTGTCAATGCGGGTCACTTGATTGAGATAGGTGCACGTTCCAACGTAGGTAAGACATCCTTTCATGCTAGTATGGTGGCCTCACCTCAAGGTTTTGCTGCACAAGGGGCAAGCTGTATGATACTGTGTAACGAAGAGGGTTCACCTCGTGTGGGTGCAAGATATCTACAGGCTTGCACAGGCATGACACTAATGCAGATAAAGGAAAACCCCAAAGCTGCATGGGATAGGTACGGAAAGATTAGAAACAACATTCTTCTTAAAGATGTAACGGGTAAGGACATGGGGTGGGTGGAGAGTGTATGTAAATCATACAAGCCTGACATTGTAGTGCTGGACATGGGAGATAAGTTTGCAACGACACAGGGCTTTGCTCGTACTGATGAAGCACTGAAAGCTAACGTTGTATATGCGAGACAGATTGCAAAGATGTATGAGTGTGCCATGTTCTACATGTCACAGTTAAGTGCAGATGCAGAGGGTAAGGTACAGTTGAACCAAGCTATGATGGAAGGCAGTCGAACAGGTAAGGCAGCGGAAGCTGACCTTATGATACTCATTGCAAAGAACCCACCTCTTGAGGGAGAGGATGAAGAAAGTTCGCAGCGACACTTGAACGTTGTGAAAAATAAACTATCTGGTTGGCATGGCATTGTGCATTGTGAACTGGACTACAGGACAGCAAGGTACACCGCATGAATAAAAGAGCATTGCCCTCAGAGTTTACCATTAAAAAATCTGACATACACGGGCTGGGTTTGTTTGCCACTGAGGATTTAATTATGTTGTCCACTGTAGCTACACATGTATACCACCCTCTTTTGGGATGGATGCGTACAGCATTGGGTGCCTTTATAAATCATAGCGAGACGCCAAACTGTGTGACATCGGAGGATGAAGTTCATCTAAAAACCGACACGGCAATTACAGCCTTTAACTTGCAGTGGGTTTTGTTGGGAACAAAAAATAATCTTGACAGAGGACCAGCAGTTAGAGTACGCTACCTACTTCCTCGTAGCCCCATACTATCGGGAGACGAGATAACTCTATACTATGGAGACAAAGAATACCATGACATTTAATGACGACATGCTGACGATACCCGACTTTCTACGTCGTAAACCAAAGAGAGGTAGGCCCAGAAAGATTAAGCAGAAAGAGGTGCAAGTAGAAAAGAAGTGGGACGTATGGGACAAAATAAAACAGGAGAAGTACGGACAACGCTACGATATACAGTTGGGTGATGAGGCTCCCAGTATTGGTAGTGGCCTTCGTATTGTGTACGTAAAAGAAGGACGTAAGTGGGCATACATGACCTGCCATTCAGGTGATCCAGATACGAATGAACGCAAGATACGTAAGCGGTTTACTCTTAAGAGATGGCTGGACATTAAAGCTGCTCACGAGAAGTATCTAGCTAGGCAAGAACGAGGAATGAAAAAAATAAGGAAGAAAGCAAATGAAGCTAACGCTTGACATAGAACACACTGTCACTGAGAGGGATGGCAAGACACACTTCGATCCCTTTGAGAGAGACAACGATCTCGTAATGATTGGCACACTAACAGACAAAGGAGAGGAAAAGTTATTCACCATCTACCACAACTCTGTTTATGGACAGCCTACAGAGACGGAGGGTATGCATCTCATAAACTTTGATGGTGTTGGTGTACAGGAATTACTCGACAGAGCTACGATACTCATAGGACACAATATAGTACATGATCTTGTGTGGCTATGGGAGAGTGGGTTTCAGTATGATGGTCCTGTCTTTGACACCATGCTTGCAGAGTACGTACTGCAACGTGGACAGAAGCAGCCGCTGTCGCTAGAGGTTTGTGCGGAACGTTACGATCTGAACACGAAGAAGCGAGACACTTTAAAAGAGTATCTATCTAAGGGTGTGTCTGTTGCAGATATACCACACGAGGAACTGTCTGCATATCTCAGTGCTGATCTTCATGCGACACAGGAGTTATGTGATACGTTGTATAAAAGACTGAGCACACCTCCCGATTCTATGTTGATGGAACCTGTTGTTCTGTCTAATCGTGTAGCTGTGTCGCTTGCTCGTATATATCAACGAGGGTTTAAGATTGACCAACAAGCTCTAGCTAGAGTTAAGGAAGAGTTTGAGATTGAGAAGGCAGAGTTGGAAGAGGCTGTTGATCTACAGGTCACTGAGTTAATGGGGGATGTACCTATTAATTTAAACTCACCAGAACAATTATCGTGGGTGATCTATTCACGTAAACCAAAAGATAAGAGACGGTGGGCAGATGAGTTTACTTATGGCATGGTAAAGGCTGACTTCAACAATACGGTTAGCAATCTGTCTGAGAAGATATACAAGGCACACGCTGTTCAGTGTGGTTCCTGCTATGGTGCAGGTAAGGTACGCAAGACTAAGAAGGATGGCTCTCCGTTTGCTCGACCAACAAAATGTTCCACGTGCAGTGGTATAGGTTACTTGTTTCGCCCAACGAAAGAGTTAGCAGGACTAAAGTTTTCTGCACCCAACATCAAGTGGGTAAATGCACATGGGTTTACCACAAGCAAGTCCAATCTTGAGATGCTAGAACAAATAGCTTTGGGTAAAAACATGATTGAAGCTGCCACATTTCTTAAGAATGTGCGTAGGTTGAGTGCTCTCGACACATACCTGTCATCCTTTGTGGATGGGATAAAGACCTTTACGAAGGGGGATGGTATGCTGCACGTGCAGCTAACACAGCACATGACATCTACAGGCAGGTTCAGTGGTCGCAATCCCAACATGCAGAACATGCCACGTGGAGGAACCTTTCCTATCAAGCGTGTGTTTGTGTCTCGCTTTGATGGGGGCAGAATACTTGAGGCTGACTTTGCACAGTTGGAGTTTAGAACAGCAGCCTTTCTGTCGCAGGACGAGATAGCTATGCGAGAAGTGTCGGAAGGCTTCGATGTACACAGCTACACAGCTAAAGTTATATCGGATGCTGGACTGCCTACCACTCGACAGGAAGCGAAGGCACACACGTTTGCACCTCTGTATGGAGCTACTGGTTACGGCAGAGGAGAGAGCGTGGCTGCTTACTACAGACACTTCGTGAGCAAGTACAAGGGTATATCTGAATGGCACTCACGCCTCGCCTCTGAAGCTTTAAATACAGGTGTAGTGAAGACACCCTCACACAGAGAGTTTGCGTTTCCAGATGTGGCACGTAGACGCAATGGTGATCCAACATTCTTTACACAGATAAAGAACTATCCAGTACAGTCTTTTGCTACAGCAGACATAGTGCCACTGGCCCTGCTGTACATGGAGGAGTTACTGAAAGGTAAGCAATCTTGTATTGTAAACACAGTACATGACAGTATCGTCGTAGATGTTCATCCACAGGAGGAAGCATATGTAGTAGAAGTTATTGATAACACTAACAAATCTTTGCACTCTTTAATACTACAGCAGTGGGGTGTTGACTTCAATGTACCGCTGTTACTAGAAGCAAAGATTGGAAACAATTGGCTTGACACTAAGGACTTATCGTGATATAACTGCAGACTTTACAAAAAAGGAGAACATGTAAATGAGCTTAACTACTATTGATACAGAGAACTATGCTGAGATGGCTAAGGCTATGGGTATTTCTGGAGAAGCGCCAACGAGTAATAAATCCAAGAGTACACTTGCACGGCTGAAGATTAATCACGCACCTGTAATGGGTACGGCAGAGGTAAACAAGAAGAAGGTCAATGTCGAAGTTGTAGAGGGAGGAACTTACAAGCTAGAGCTTCCCGACACAGAGCAGACATACTTCTCGTCTGAGATTAGCATTCGTCCATACATGCAACGCTTTATGTATAAGCGTTTTGTCAAGGGTGTGGGTGATACGAAGAATGCCTTCATCAAAACTGTGATGGCAGACACGTTGAACATTGATCTGAAGGATACTTCGGGCAAGTTTAATTGTGGCAAACCTGCTGGCTACATTGAAGACTTCAAAGCTTTGCCAGAAGATATGCAGAACCTCATTCGTCAGATCAAACGAGTGCGTGTTGTGTTTGGCACAGTGGAGATGCCAGAGTCGATAAACATTTTGGGAGAGCCAGACGAGGTGGGCGAAGTTCCTTTCATCTGGGAAGTTGATAACAGAGAAGCCTTCAAGACTATGGGTGGACCGTTTCAAACGCTCTTTCAAAATAAGAGACTGCCAGTGCAGCATCGTATTACTGCCACAACTGCAGAACGTAAGTTGCCTAACGGTAATTCTTACTATGTCCCTGCTGTAGACTTGAACCTTTTGGAGACGCTCACTATTGAGGAGTCCAATCAGACTATGTTCGCATCCTTTCTTGATTGGATTGAAAACTACAATGAGTACATTCTGTCTTCGTGGAATGACAGCAACAAGGTAGGCGATGAGTTAAATTCGGCATGGGATTTGCCGGATGACCAAGCTATTGATGTTGTTGAGCAGTTTATAAATGTTGAGGAGACAATTCAATGAGCCAGAACACTAGAATTAAAGAGTGGTTGAATGATGGTAACACTCTAACACCCCTCCAAGCGTTAGAAAAGTTTGGGTGCTTTCGTCTTGCCTCTCGTATACACGATCTTAGACAAGACGGGTTAGATGTGCAGACCAATTTCATCAAGCATGAGAATGGTAACAGGTTTGCAATCTACGAGTTGACGAAATGATTTCACCACAATTACTTGATAGTATACTTAACTATCTGGCAACAAAACCATATAGAGAAGTACACAGTATGATTAATGCAGCACAGCAGGAAATTGCACAAGTACATGCTGCACAGGCAGAAGAGAAGGGAGAAGACTAATGAACCATCCTGCTGAATTGGCGGTGCATCAGTACCTTGAGAACGCTACAGCTAGTGCTACGAATATGTCTGAGGATACCATAGATAAGGTGTGTGAAGATATACGGGCTGCGTTGCACCGTCAATTCGGTAGTACTTCAAAGAGAGGGACGTTTAAACCTCGCATGTCTAACGTTGGGCGTCCTGTTTGCCAGCTATGGTATGATAAAAATAAACCGGACGTTGCAATGCCACGACCAACTACATTTGTAATGAACATGATGATAGGGGATATCGTGGAAGCTGTGTTCAAGGCCATACTTACAGAAGCTGGCGTTGAGTATGAAGAGAATGAGAAAACTACTGTAGAGTTTGGCGAGGGTGCTAAAGTTTCTGGCACAGCAGACATAAGTATTAATGGTGCTGTTGATGATATCAAGTCTGCGTCCGCTTGGTCATATAAAAATAAGTTTGAGTCTTACGATAAGCTTTACAACATGGATGACTTTGGTTACGTAGCACAACTAGCTGGTTACGCAAAGGGTCTTGGTAAAAAGGCAGGTGGTTGGTGGGTGATCAATAAAGCTAGCGGAGACTTCAAGTATGTTCCTGCTACTGGACTTGACATTGAGAAAGAATGTGGTAAGATAAATTCCTCTCTAAAAAAGTTGAGAGAGAATGTGTTTGAACGATGCTTTGAGGCAGAGACTGAGTTCTTTAGAGGCAAGTCTACAGGCAATAAGATTCTAACCAAGACATGTAGTTTCTGTGATTACAGAAAAGATTGTTGGCCTACACTACAGCAAAGGCCAATGATACCATCACGTGCGGTTAGTCCTAAGATGGTAGACTATGTGTACATAGCGGGGGAGGTAGCGTAGGTGGACGCACGGCAATTCATAGCTGCGCGTAAGCACGGGTATAGGTCCGGGTTAGAGCACAAAGTTTCCCAATACCTCGACAAACTTTATATTAAATATAAGTACGAGGCTATAAAGATTGAGTGGGAAGACTTGGCTTACCGGACCTACACTCCTGATTTTGTGTTGAACAATAACATTATTATTGAGACAAAGGGAATGTTTACTACTGCTGATAGACGTAAGCACTTATGTATTAAGAAGCAGCACCCAGAACTTGATATTCGCTTTGTGTTTGAGAATAGCAGACGTAAGCTTAGAAAGGGAGCTAAGTCCACGTACGGACAGTGGTGTATTAAATATGGCTTTCAATATTTTGATCGTGTAATTCCTGAAGATTGGTTAAAGGAAAGCAAGAGAAAGAACGTAAGCAAGTTTGTTAAATTCAAGGGCAACAAAAGGAAGATCAAGTGAATGAACATATAGATAAGGAGGACTTCTTAATACAGGTCCGACCAAAATTAAATGAAAGTTTAAGCTGGACAGGCGAGGTAGAAATAAGTATAATATCGTCCGATGAATCTTGCTTGGACACAGACGAGATGAGTGCGTTACTCTTCTTCTGCCAAATGATATGTGCTTGTGTACCTATATATGATGAGCATGACGAGATACGAGAGATGGCAGCGTGGCTGGTAAACGAAAGGTATTCTGAGGACGCAAAGAAAAAGCTTAACGGTGGTGAGAGAAAGGCAGAGATTGTGAGTACAGAAAATAATGTTATCAAGATAGATTTTAATCCTAAGAAGGAGAGACACTAACATGCCTACTCTAATGACATACAGTGGTGAGTTGCCTAGTGATGTTGAACATCAGGATGATGTAAACAGTCCACAACATTACAATGCAAATGGACTAGAAACTATAGACTTGATTAAGCAGTCTATGTCGGCAGAAGAATTTAAGGGCTACCTTAAGGGAAACATATTGAAGTATGTTAGTCGGTATCGCCACAAGCATCCGGTAGAACCAAAGAAGGATTTGCTGAAGGCAGAATGGTATCTAAGCAGGTTATTGAAAGAGTGGTAAAATGATTATAAAAGTTCTGATGACATTGAGTATTGACACTGAGGAATACCCCATGCCTGTTGATGGATACGTGTCGGACGAAGTTGAGGGTTCTTTACGTGAATATTTCTATGATGTAGATGGCATGGTGGTTAATAAAATTAATGTCATACAGGAAGGGTCGAATAAATGAGCAACGTACTACCTACAAGCTATCAAAATTTTATAGCTATGTCACGATATGCACGATGGAATGAGGAAGCGAACAGGCGAGAGACATGGGCAGAGACAGTCTGTAGATACTTTGACTACATGGAGGGTGAACTAGAAAAGAAGCAGTCTTATAAGCTGTCAAAAGAATTAAGAACTGAACTTGAACAGGCAGTCATAGGACTTGAGGTTATGCCTAGCATGAGAGCCGTGATGACAGCGGGGCCAGCTTTAGATCGTTGCAATGTAGGCGCATACAACTGCTCATACTTACCTATAGATAATCCTCGTGCCTTTGACGAGGCAATGTACATTCTAATGAATGGCACGGGTGTAGGCTTTAGTGTGGAGAGAGATCACGTAGACAAGCTGCCCGTCGTAAGCGAAACATTTAACCGTAGCAATACCATGATAGTTGTAGATGATAGTCGTATCGGGTGGGTGAAGTCTCTGCGTGAGTTGATTGCTTGTCTATATGCAGGACAGATACCTAAGTGGGATGTATCACGAGTTCGTCCTGCTGGAGCTAGACTTAAAACGTTTGGCGGTAGAGCGTCAGGGCCGGGGCCACTTGAAGACCTATTTCATTTTTGTATAGCAAAGTTTACCAGTGCTGTTGGGCGTAGGCTATACCCCATAGAGTGCCACGATATTATGTGCAAGATCGGAGACGTAGTTGTTGTTGGTGGTGTACGAAGAAGTGCACTTATATCTCTGTCTAATTTAGGTGATGATCAAATGCGTCACGCTAAATCAGGAGAATGGTGGAAGTACGAAGCTCAGAGAAACTTAGCAAATAATAGTGTAAGCTATAGAAGTACACCTGAAATGGGTACGTTCATGCGCGAGTGGCTTTCGCTGTACGAAAGTAAATCAGGAGAGCGGGGTATCTTTAATAGGGCTGCTGCTAATACACAGGTAGCAAAAACAAAACGGCGAGAGGAAGGCCACGTGTGGGGTACAAACCCCTGCTCAGAGATTATTCTACGTCCTTATCAGTTCTGCAATCTGTCAGAGGTGGTAGTACGGCCTCACGATACCGCTCAATCTTTAAATCTAAAGGTGAAACAGGCCACCATATTAGGTACGTTTCAATCCTGCCTTACAAACTTTAAATACTTACGGGCTATTTGGAAACGTAACACAGAGGAAGAAAGGTTATTGGGAGTTAGTCTAACGGGCATTATGGATAACCCACTTCTGTTTGCTAAAGACGGTTTAGCTGGAGTGCTGGAAGACCTAAAGAAACAGGCTGTCTATACCAACAAAGCGTTGGCAAAGCAGTTGGGCATTCCTGTTTCTGCTGCCATAACATGCGTCAAGCCTAGCGGTACAGTGTCGCAGCTAGTAGATAGTGCAAGCGGTATACATGCAAGGCACAGCCCGTATTACATACGTACAGTACGTGCTGATAACAAAGACCCAATGACACAGTTTATGATTGACAGTGGTGTTCCAGCAGAGCCAGATGCAGGTAAGCCGGAGAGCACGACAGTGTTTAGCTTTCCATTTGCCTCACCTGAAGATGCTATCAGCCGCACAGATCGAACTGCTATAGAGCAGCTAGAGCTTTGGCTCATCTATCAAAGGCATTGGTGTGAGCACAAGCCTAGCATCACAGTGACTGTGCGAGAGAATGAATGGCTAGAGGTAGGAGCATGGGTGTACAAACACTTCGATGAAATATCGGGAATAAGTTTTTTACCTTTTGACGAGCACATATATAAGCAAGCACCATATCAAGACTGTGATAAAAAAGAATACCTTGATTTGAAAAAGAAGATGCCCAGCACTATAAATTGGGAACGTCTAGCAGAGTATGAGAAAGAGGACACCACTACTGGAACACAGGACTTAGCTTGCAGCGCAGGAGTTTGTGAGATTGTGGACATACAGGCAGCATAGGAGTATTCAAATGCAGGAAGTAGAGATAACGCTTGACATGATAGATAAGGCCCGTACTAAGTCTACAGAGATGGGCGTACTTAAGAACTCCATCATTCGGGGTAACGGAAACATAGCAGGGTTTGTTGGAGAGCAGATAGCACTGCAATGTTTAGGCGGTGAGTGGCAGAATACATATGAATATGACATACTCATGCCAAGCGGCAAGCGCATAGATGTCAAGACAAAACAAACATCTGTTGCTCCTCTGCCTGACTACGATTGCAGCATTGCAAAGTTTAATACGAAACAGAAGTGTGATTCCTATGCCTTTGTGCGCGTTAAAAAGGACTTGACAATTGGTTGGTACTTAGGTACAATTGCCAAAGATACCTTCTTTGACAAGGCTAGATTTATGAAGAAAGGTACGGTTGATCCAAGTAATAACTACAAGGTTCAAGCGGATTGTTACAACCTTAAGATCAAGGACTTAGAGCATGGCACGTAGCAAAAGATACTATGAAAAATATTCGGTTCCACCACTCAAGTTACAGTTTGAGCGTGGGTATGAATCATTTAAAGAAAAGAAACAGTGGGTAAAGAAACTTAAATCGGGTGCTACTGTGATTACAACATCCAACCCATACCCTCATTATACTATGCAAGCAAAGGAGTGGCAGCGTGGATATGATAAAGCATACTTTGAGAACTTGAATGAACTTAGCAGACGAGGCTAGAAAATTTATGAATGAAAAGGGGAGTAGCTTGACGTTTGATGAATATCAAACGGAAGCAAAGAAGACAGCCATCTATCCTAAGAGTGCAGGAGTTATGTATCCGGCATTAGGATTGACAGGTGAGGCGGGAGAGGTAGCCAACAAAGTTAAGAAGATCGTGCGAGATGGCTATGCAAACTCACCCCCCGATTGGAGAGAACAAGTAGCGCACGAATTAGGAGATGTGCTGTGGTACTGTGCCGCACTTGCATCTGACTTAGGATTATCGTTAGGAAGAATAGCCAAAGAAAATGCAAACAAACTATCAGGAAGACAGCAGCGAGGAACTCTTGGAGGATCAGGCGACAACCGTTAAAAAAATAACGCCGTATAAGGATGTAAGCTGGTACATCAAATGGTGTGCCAGCTTTCTTCTTATCGGCGCTGTAATTATAAGGGCAGCAGATGTACTGCACTTTATGGATGTGTTACTTAGCTGTATAGGCACAGCTATGTGGGGCTATGTCGGTTACATGTGGAATGACAGGGCATTGATACTTATCAATACGGTTGCCTGTGCTATACTGACAGTGGGTTTAATACGGTTGATTATTTAGTATGCACCCCGTTCTAATTTCCTGCCTATATCCACCAGATAAATCAAGTCTATATAGTTTGATACATCTGCGGGAACACCCCTTTCTTGTATATATCTGCTTAGTGCTCTTTTTCTAGTGTCCGGCGGCAGCTTTCTAAAATTAATTACACTAGTAGTGTACCCAACTCTTTGTCTTTTGTCCTCTTCATCAAGCTCGTTCCATTTTTCGATGCCTATGTCTGCAGCTATAGCTGCTGCAGCTTTTTCCGGTAGAATTTCTCCACTTGCCAGCGCGCTTTTTAGTAGTGCAAGGTCATCTTTAACTTCAGGTCTAATATTTTGATATATGTATAGTTCTACTTTAGGATATTCTTCCTGAAGGGCAGAATTATTATCCCAAACTTCTCTATAATAGTCCTCTTTTACACGTGTAGCTTCCGCAACCATTGGTATGTACTGCCGTATAAAATTGTTTTCAAACCTGCGTATGGAAGGAACTCGTGATCTAGACCCCTCTTTCCATTCCTGAAACCCAAAATTCTTTAGGTATTCTCCTGCCTCTGTGCTTTCCGTCTTTAAGTTAATGCCTAAAGCAAATGTAGAAAACGGCGAGATGCGCTCCGCTCCTTCACGAGTAAATATACCCGACCTGCGAGGGAGTTCCGCTTCTTCTTCTGGAGATATAAAACCGCTTTGCTCAA
>VTLG01014248.1_pt1 | contig 13684 bp, 17 predicted proteins | sample 4694571 | NCBI WGS metagenome assembly VTLG01 (sample SAMN12604809, study PRJNA352737) | marine metagenome | biome: ENVO:00000447; feature: ENVO:00000209|ENVO:00000569|ENVO:01000036; material: ENVO:00002151; isolation source: viral sequences binned using virsorter ...
ATTGATTCAAGGTTGATTCCCTTAACTACTCACATAGTATAGCACTGTGTATTGCTTATGTCAACTGTGCTTAACATACTGTAACATGGAACGCAAACAGATGCGCACACATTATAACGATAGTGTGTTATCACATCATCCCGCTCGCTTCGCTCGCTCGTTGCGCGCCAGTGTTATACTGTGATACGCCGTGATAATGAAGCGAGCACGAAGTGCGAGCGGCATGGTATAATATAACGATAGTGTGGCACCCCTATGGGGGGATACAACGATTCCGTTATATGGATATGCCCTGACAAAATTATGTCAAAATTCCTCAGCCCCATTCCTCCATAAAAACAATATAATCGTTAAAATAAGGAGGTAACCATTCATGAACAGGCGCACAATGTTTCCAATTCACTGGATGAAGACACGTACCTAGTACAAAGACCAGAGATACGAGATAATGAACGGTAGTAAACATATTAAAAAGGGGAGTAAGGTAAAGCCGGTGTTGTCTTTGTATACTGAGGGGCAGGTACAATCGTCTCTGAGGGGCTCGGGAGGAGTTGAGTAGGGTTTGGTACCAAATCACCTCCTAAGCCTCCTGTGAGGGCTCCTGGAAGGGTCTCAGAGATAGATTCCATCACTTGTTCTTTAGCTTTTTCAATCAAAGGGTCTTTATTTGTGTAAATATATACACCACTGCCAACAACGGCAGCAGATACAATAAAAGACGAAAGAGCAAGTACATTAATTAGGATTTGCATTGTGGTTGTCCATATTTATCTAAAGGTGGTACTGGTGGTAAGTTTAAGTCTGGATGTTTAGCGAATAGGGGACCTGGGTAGTTAATTAATTCTTCTATTTGATCATCTTTACCTTTACGTACCATTAACTTATAAGTTGTTTTATCTGGACGTTCGTAGATAAAGTCATGATCACTAGGAGTTATAAGTCTCACTGTTATTAATCTATCCATGCATTATACACTTCAGGGAACTGATTCTCAATAAGGGATTTACATTGTTGAGCAATGTGTTGATGTTCTAGTTGAGTACCAGCTTCACACCTTAGGTTACAATAATGCATCCAAGATCTAAGGGTACCATTCATATAAAGACGTGTTGGAGATGCCAACGGTAGTACATCTCTAGCACATTCTTTAGCTACACCATTATCTAGGAGTAGTTGATAGAGAGCTTGAGATTTATCAAACTGATCTTCTATCATTCTATTCCAGATCTTTACTGCTTGTGGGTTAAGGTCATCTATACTATTTTGTCTATTCTTCAGGTCTTGACGTCTGAGGTTAGGTATGGATGGGAGACCTAACTGACTAACATCTGCATACCTTTGACTAAACTCTTGAAAGGAGAATGATCTATGTCTTAAGATTTGACTAGCTACACTTCTGGTAGTGTCAATCTGTACACACATATTCACCATTTCAAAAGGTGACCAATGCTTATGTTTAATAAGGTATTTAATAAGTTTACCGGGAGGTTTATCTTGACCGGATGGGTTGGATACCCGTGCCATATAAGTAATTAATTCATCACCGTCTTTAGTTGAATGAATTAGTTTAACATTTTCTTTCATACAGGTGCAGATAGTAGAATAGGAGACATTAACTTTCCCAACGCGTTGCGTTTGTAGAAGAAAGAAGGAATGTCTAAGATTCAGTATATTAAGAAGGGAGAGTTTGATGTCTCCCTAATACAGAGGAAAGTCCACCCTTCTTTCCCCTGTATACGGGGGTGATGTTTCTAAACCCAGGTGGGGACTGAACTTCTACCCTTTTCTTGTCTTGCTCTCTTTCGTTGATCTAAATCAAAGCCTAAAGCTAAGTGATTAGTCGCAGATTGAGGGTCATCTTGCCAAGATTCTAACATATCCATCCATTCTTCACGTTTACGTGTCTTAACTTGTTCATAAGCAGAGATTGATAGTGCATCAGTATAGTATTGTACTGCTTGACTAAGGCAATCTAGTCTATCGTCGTGTTTAACTGCACCTTTTTCTCTACACATTCTACTCCATTGGTAGAATAGCATGTATTGGAGCCTAAGTTCTGGAGCTGCATCTTTATTAGACGCATAATCCCAATCAATAACACTCCTGTCCACAATGAGGCGATGCTGATTGAGTATAGGCTCAAGAGAATCAATGATACGATCTTCTTTTCGTACATTAGCTCTAGTCTCCTCTATATCTATGGCTTGGTGTGTCTGTTGGAGGTGTTTTTTAAATAGTTCACAGACGATACCATCACCAAAGTTGGATTCAATTATCAGTTTAGTTACGTTATATTTCTTACAACCTCTAAGTATATCTAACAGGGTAGCGTCACTGTACCCATCTCTGTAAGCACGCATCTCATGCAGGTAGAGGTATCCGTTTTTTTGAGATACGAATGCTGCGGCAGTTTCGTCTGTTCCTCTACCCGACGGATCAACACTGCAGATTCTTTCGGTGTAAGGAGTCCATTCTCCTTGGAGGCACATAGGAGAATAAAAGTAATCTCCTGGGAGGCCGACCGTGGGTGCATCTCGAATAACGTTTTGTCTGTCTGCGCACCAAACGACTGCATCGGGAGCAGTGTCAGGATTAACGCTGGTAACGATAAGGTCAGAAAGTTTAAGGGGGAATTTTTCAGCATCTGAAAGGCTCGTGTCTAGTTGGAATTGAAGCATATAGTTGGATCTACCCATAGCTGCTTCACGCTCTAGGAGATCTTCGTCATCGAAGCGGTCTGGATCTGTTACATGCCATTCTTCAGCACCCATATCTAGATCTTCTTGGATCTGAGGTGCTAATAGTCCTTCGTATTGACTAAGTTTGTCTTTTCTTGGGTATCTTGAGGGCCAGACAAAAGGTCTGTAGTTACGCTCAGCCAGCTTACGATAAACAGTAAAAACAGTCTGAGGAGTCCCGAGATACATAATACGGCTATCATCTTTTGGCGTGAGGATAGATTCAGCTTCTGTACATAGTTGGAGAAGTTTTTCACGCATTAATTCGGTCATACTATTGCCAGGAACTTCAATGTCGTCTAGAATCATTAAATCGGCGCGACTTCCGGTTAGTTGTCCAGTGATGCCCACCGACTTTACGCTTGGTGCCTGGTGAGGCGAACAATTTACGTCGAAGCTTATACGCGACCATCTGGATTCGTCCGATTTGGGTTGTAAGTGATTCAGCCATGGTGTTTCAATGATTAGTTTCTGTAAAAAGATAGACATGTTATCCGCACGTTCCTTGGATGCGGATATAATCATTATTTTTCGTTCTGGATCTTTGAAAAGGGTCCAAAGAACAAACGCTCCAGTAATCCATGATTTACCAACACCACGGAAGGCTTGGATCTGGAGACGCTTCGGACCATTTTGTAAGTAGTCAGCAATTGCATACTGTGCTCGTGTTGGACTAGGTAAGTCAAGTTGCCCCCACAATGCTTGTAGAAATAGTTTAAAGTCGTCTTGTAAGGCGGTAAGTACGTCTGTCATGATGGTCTAGGTCTAGGTCCAGGAGGTTTCCCAGGTAGGGTCCCCCAACCATCTGGAGCAGTAGGATGCTTAAAGGCTTGATCACCACCTCCAAAAAGGAAATCAAATATATCACCGATAGGGTCGAAATAACCCTTTTCTCTCGCCCTTTCTTCACAGGTTTCTTTTAATATATTTGCGTAGCGATCGCGTTCAACCCTGGCAGCTGTGCTTCCGGTAGCTTTATATCTTTGGTCTAATATTTCGAGGTTTCTTGCTTCAATTTGATTACATACCTCAAGTGCATTTGGTATCTGAGCTGTTTTCTTATCACTTGGTCTATTACCTGGGAGAAATGGATTTTTACCACCAGGACGTCTATATGATCCAGACTCTCCTACTGGTATTGTTGGTTTTTCTGCTGCCATAATTAAATCGGGTCAAATAGTTCGTTCAGATTCTTCTTGATTAGCGCATCTAACTGTGCAATCTCCATATCTGTAAATGGTTCTGGTTTAACGACTTTCATTGGGCCAAAGTCGCTTTGTGGCCTAGCTTTACGGCAGTATTGGAAGTTCTGCCCTGCTGATGTCATTCCTTGGGTGTTCATTAGTTCTCGTCTTTGTTTAACCAATTTACTAAGTCTTGTCCTGCATTATATACTGCTTCACCAAAATCTATCGTGGTATTAGCTATTTCACTTACGACTCCAATACCTTCACCAATAAGCATCGTCGTCGCTGGTATAACGGCATGTGGATCTTCTGCAACTGCTGGTAGAGCTGCAGCAGAATATGATGATAAATATTCACCAGCTTTACCAATATTGGAGATGCCAAGTTGTACTTGATCTACTATATTACCTGATTGGTTATAGTCTTCTTGCCGCTGGGCTACATCTAATTCACTCATTACGGCACCTACAATAGGTATCGGTAAACCCTTTAGTAAACGTCTAGTAGGCTCAGGGATAGTCCGTAGAATATCCATAGCACCTTCCCCACCTTTAAGTAGTGCGTTGACTTGATTTTGATTGAATCCTACATGTCTTAATATACCAGCCTCGCCACTTGGTGGTGGTGTGTTTCCATATTTACTACCACCTTTCCTGTCCTCTGGATCGTACTCCATTGACCTGAGTGTCTGTTGATCACCTGCTGATAGTCCCCCATCTTGAGGCTTTACTTCTACTATATCTTGAGGTCTCTGTCGAGTGAGGTTTCTCTCTGAACTTTCCAGTACTTTTTGTTGATGTTTACTATAGTCATGGAGGGGATCAGCTTCAGAAGCAGGATCTACTCTAACTTTTGTTTCCCCAGTTACCGCATCCCTTAGGTTTATTTCACCCTCTTCAATCATTATTTGATCGACATCAAATCCTCTATGAACTACTTTGTTTTTACCTTCAGGTGTTAATTCAACTAGTACTGGTACATGCTTACGACCCATAATAAAGTTAGATAGCACTTCATCCCAAAATTGAGGGTGCCCTATAGCGGAATATGCATCATGTACTTTAAACCTACCATCTTCTAATGCTCCACCACTTGGTCCTGATCCTGATCCTTGCCCCATATTATCACGGGGAGGTTGCGCAAGACCTTCTGCAGCAAAATGTGGCCCACCTGCACCTAGCCCTTGTCCATGACCAAAATGGATTGATCTAACTATTTTATCTAATGGTATCCCTTCAGGGAATAGGTACTTATTTAATTTACCTACTTGACCAGCTACACTATCTAAACTATTTCTAACATACTTACGTAGATCTGATACACTTGGTAATTTATCACCTACCTTAATATCAGCTGGGTCTATACCAAGTTGATTGATGTATTTACCTGGATCTGCATGTATAAACTCAAGACGTGTAGCATCTATCAACCCACCATATTTCTTTTTAGACGCTTCTTTTGTAATAGCAGCAAGGTCCATCTGTTTACCTGCATCTTCCGCTGCTTTTATTAATTCTGCTAGTTTAACTTCTGCAATCCTACGTCTCAAGTCTTGTAAAAGTTCATCTGGTATTTTCTCCTTCCCACCCCTTGTGGGAGTGTTCTCTGGATCAAATGGGTGCCGCATCGATTTTCGGCCATAACTACCTTCTAGATTAGGACCAGAATCATCAACTTGACTGCCACCACCATGTTTGCGAGGAGCCCGTCGTTTAATCTGCATCTACTTCCTCCTCCTCATGCTTTTCCTCTGTTTCTTGCTCTGTTTTTGCTTTGTCCTTCGAGCTTGGTGCCCCCTCCTTGTTTATGCGAGACATCCAAGTTATCACCATTCCCATAGGTACCTCTCCTTCGGTTCTCTGCGTTTAACTTAGTGCGTTTAGCAACTTGTGATGGCTTCTTATTATACTTAGCTTGGTACTTTCTTTTGATCTTTAATGCATCAGCATTACTATTATAGTAGTCAGTACTTTTTGCCATACAGTCTCCTCTGTACAAGTTCAGGTTCTATTTGTGGCATAACACTAGCAAGCTTATGTAATGGGTTACCTTCTAAAGCAACACCACTAATATCATTCTTTACTAGCCAATCACAGGCAGCCTTGAGTTCATGAGCGGTAGCTTCACCGCTCTTAACCCTCTTGAGGAACTCCTTAGTGACTAGATTGTGTAACTCATTAAATTGGTCTTCTGTAGCTTTCTTAGTCATTTCTTTCCGGCTCTTCGCTCGGCTTAAGTTTATTGAGTAGAGTTTGAATAGTTTGGATGACGCTGTTCTCCTTAAGTGGAGACAAAGCGATCAGTTCTGATGCTAAGGCAACGATCACCCAAAAGGCGGGTTCAGATAGAAATAGTAGTTCCATTATTCAGTGATTTGTTTGTTTACTAAGGCAATAGGTACAATGTCGTGACATAAGTGCTCAACACGTGAACCTGGGCGAAAGGTGAATCCTTTCTGTTGTATCTCTGCACATTTAAGTGCTCTAACTAATTCGTAGTCTAATCTAAGTTTTTCTTCTTGACGTTTAGCTATGGCCTTACATCTGTTAATTGTACTCCAATCCAAAGGTACCATGAAGTTAAGCTGTGCTCCCCACTGGTTACTTTTAACGTAAGCTTCGTGGTCATATGGCGTAGTATCATTACCCATATAGAATGGAGACATTGTCATGGTGGGGCCGTTACATGAGACCCCTTGACCATAAGACTGTCTAGACGGTGCTCCATTATTCTGGAATTGCACCGCCTGATTAGTTACACTACCGGTAACATTAGACTCAGGAGCAGCTGTGTTATACACATCTTCTGCTCTAACAGGACTTACTGTGAGAAGACAGACAGCGATGTAGTAGTAGAGTTTGTTGTGATAGTTCTGTCTATCTCGATTACCTCTACCACACCTGCTGGTCGTGATACAGTCTCTAGTTGAAACTGATCCCCAGCTGTGTGTACTGCGTAAGTAGTGTTGGAGTCTGTTATATCCCCACTTGGTACTACGTTGGTTCCGGACCAACTGTTGTATGTACCCCCATATACGTCTGTGTCTATAGCTTCTACTACCACTTGTGTTGTTACTGTGGTAGCTTGCATTGATCCTTGAGTGAAGTTTGGTGTTATTTGGTTTGCCCTTGCAATTGAGGGAATGAGTAGAAGTGGAAGTATCCATAGTTTAATCATCTTTTTTGCCTTTTCTATCATTTGTAGGTTGTATCCCGAATGTAGCTAACGTACCAGTAAAGATACTAGCTATAAAGGTTATGTCCTTTGGTGTTTGTTCACCTAGTCCAGGTATTTCTACATAGTTAAGACTAATGATGAATCCTGCCCAAACGACTACTCCGAGACGTACAAAGGTAGATAGAATAGCTAATTGCTCTTCTTTATCATCCATCCCGTCCTTCAGCTTCGCTAGGACGTTCTTCGGTTTTGTCGGTTGCTCCGTTGTTTCCAAATTTCTTCTGAATACGTTTTACAGCCTGCATAAACACAGGTTTGAAGATCTTTACCAGGTAATTAAACATGGATGTAGCAGTTAAGGTGGCAACTACAGAAACCGCAGCTGTAGTAGCTGCAGTAACTACAATCTCTTCCTTTGGAACTGGTATCTCTACATCCGTCCAAGGTACTGTTATCTTCTTTACTTCAGGAGCACTTGTCTCCTTTGGTTTATCGGTCTCCTCTTCTTCCCCTTCTTTGGCTACACCAACCGGTGGCCTAAGCTCATCAGGAGGCATCGTCAAGGGCCTGTAAGCGGGTATATCGGCCTTTGGGATAGATAGTATAGGACGGGGTAAAAAGGGAGGCTCTGGGAGGATCTGAGGGGGCAGATAGAAAGAAGGTAAAATGGGCGGTTCTGTTATATCAGAGGGCACCGATCTTAGACTTACCAGAGGTGATTGCTGCATCAATTGCAGTGAAGTTCTCACTGGTCCAAATTGACGTAGTTCCGTCTACCTTTTTGTAAGCTTTGATAATTTCTAGGTGATCTACATTACGCTGTAGTGTATCCTTCCATTCAGCATCAGATTCACCAGTTGCTTTGTTTCCATTAATGACGGTAACACTATCTCCAGCATTCTTAAAGATTGCTGCTACTTCGTCGGCTGTTCTTTCTTCCATGATAATTAGTTAGTTAGGGGTTTCGGTTTCAGTGTTAGGTTCTTGTACTGTCTCAGTGTATAGCTTCTCAAATTCAATCAAAGCACCGTCAATCTGATGCATACGTGCTACTAATTGTTGCTTTTCTTGGAGCAGTTCTTGTGCTCGTGGGGTGAAGTCTGTCATGCTGTTTGTAGTTGTTTTACTTGGGTTGAAAGTTCTTTAATTGCTTGTACTAATACAGGTATTAGGTTGCCATATGAAGCTTCTAGTTTATCTGGATTTGATTCATAAACAAGGTTCATATAGTCAGCTGCTGCATCAGTTTGTGCAGATTTGAGTTGTTGAGCTGTAAATCCTGCCCTCTCTGTACCATCTTTAGCAGGTACACCTTCCCTTGTCTGCCACTTAAATTTAATTGGACGTAAGCTGTTGATGAAATCTAGTCCTACTGGTAGGTCTACAATATCAGTTTTATCACGTTCATCAGACAATGAGGTAATACTTGTCACTTGGCAACGAAGGGATGAAACTGATGAATTACCTAAAGTAATTTCATTATCAACAGTAGCTGAACTTGGATCGGCATCATAACCTACACATGTAGTATTAGTACCTGTAGTAGTAAGTTGATTAGCAAAATAACCTACTGCTAAGTTGTAACTTCCTGTTGTGTGGACTAATAAGGTTTCATAACCTAATCCTATGTTACGGGTGCCGGTAGTGTTACCTTTGAGTGCATATTGACCTATAGCAGTATTATAACTACCGGTAGTGTTTGCTAGTAGTGTTTTATATCCAACTCCTGTATTTTGAGAACCAGTAGTGTTGGCTTTGAGTGTTTCAAAACCACATGCTGTATTGGGAGAGCCGGTAGTGTTTGATTCAAGTGCTTGATAACCAAGCGCTGTGTTATCTGCACCTGTAGTGTTTGAGTAGAGTGCTTTCCTCCCAACTGCTGTGTTATAATCAGCGGTAGTGTTAGCTTTGAGTGCTTCATAACCTAATGCTGTATTATAACCACCAGTAGTCGTATAGTATCCTGCTTGATAACCAACTGCTGTGTTTTCAGTGCCAGTTGTGTTTGCGTAAAGCGAACGGTAACCAACGCATGTGTTATAATCAGCCGTAGTATTGGAGACCGCTGCTTGATAACCAACAGCTACATTCGCTGATGCAGAAGTAGCAGCTGTCAAAGCCTGAGTGCCGATGGCTACATTTTGACTATCATTAACCGTATAGAGTGCTTTATAACCTACTGCTACATTTTCCTGGCCACCAGTGTTTGTATAGAGTGCTTCCTTACCAACTGCTACGTTTTGAGCACCGGTAGTGTTTTCAAACAATGCAGAATAACCAACTGCTGTGCTATCATCAGCAGTGGTGTTTTTCATCAATGCCTGCATACCACATGCAGTATTTGTCCCACCAGTTGTGTTATCCCTTAATGATTGATAACCACAAGCGGTGTTTTCTTGACCGGTGGTATTATAGATAAGTGAATTTTTACCAACTGCTGTGTTATAACTACCAGTGGTGTTGGTGTACAGCGCATTTATACCAACTGCTGTATTATGAGAAGCAGTAGTATTTAAATGTAATGATCTATGACCTACTGCTGTGTTTTCAACACCAGTAGTATTAGTATACAGTGATTTATAACCTACTGCTGTGTTTTGAGCACCGGTAGTATTTACATGTAGCGAGGCATAACCGGTTGCTGTACTCTCGCTGGCTGTTGTATTAGCTTGGAGTGCACCTTCGCCAAGTGCAGTATTTGTACCACCAGTAGTGTTCGCGTTTAGTGCAAAGTAACCAACTGCTGTATTATCAGCACCGGTAGTGTTAGCATAGAGTGCACTACTACCTACTGCTGTGTTATAACTACCAGTAGTACTTGTAGTAAGTGCATCATGACCTACTGCTGTATTATTATCTACAGTGCAGTGACGTAGAGAACTCTCACCAACTGCTACGTTTTTGTTTCCACCATTGCAATTTAGTAATGCATAATGGCCGACTGCAACATTCTCATCACCAGTTGTGGATCCCAACGCTGAATGTCCTATCCCAACATTGTTAAATCCAGTAGTGTTCTCCCACATAGCATTTCTACCGACTGCTGTGTTAGAGGAAGCGGTAGTGTTAACTAACAATGCATCACAACCAATCCCGGTATTCTCGTCGCCGGTAGTAATAGCTGTACCTGCATTATAACCAATTAAGGTGTTTCTTTCTGCATCTGTACCGCTGAAACTATCACCGGCATTAGAGCCGGCAATAGTACTTTTTTGTGCATCACTGGCGATAGCTGCGCTATCTAGAGCACCTGATTTAATTTTTGTTAATGCCATAGTTTATGCTGCCTCCAGTGTTGCTACTTTGTTAGATAGTTCCTTAATTGCTTGTACTAGAATTGGTACTAATTGACTGTAAGAAGCTTCCAGTCGATCTGGATTCTCATCAATTACCATTTTAAGATACTCAGTACCTGTATCTGCTTGCACAGCTTGAAGCTCTTGTGCAATGAAACCAATTTCATAGGTTCCGTCTTTAACATTACCTTCCCTACTATCCCAAAGGAATTTAACAGGGTTTAACTTGTTAAGGAAGTCAACACCTAGTGGTGAAGGTTCTACTTCTTTCTTATCTCTTGCGTCTGATAGTGCTGAGATGGTTGAGGTGTTACACCGTAGGGTTCCTACACTACTATTACCTAGTACAACTTCTCCATTTACAGTTGCAGAAGATGGTTCAGCATCGTAACCTAAGCAAGTATTATAATCACCAGTTGTGATGTTGTTACCTGCATCACGTCCAAGTGCTGAGTTACCAGTACCTTCCGTGTTTGAGTAGAGTGCTTTGTGACCAATTGCTACGTTATCATTTGCGGTAGTGTTTGAGTAGAGTGCAAAACCACCTCCAATTGCTACGTTGTAGCTACCGGTAGTGCTTGCGTACATTGACCGATAACCACTACATATGTTTTGAGTACCAGTAGTGATTCCGTAGCCTGCTTGATATCCACTTCCTATGTTGTCACCACCGGTAGTAATTGAGTGGAGTGCATAATAACCAAATGCTGAGTTGGAGTTACCAGTAGTGTTTGCGTATAGTGCATAATACCCACTTGCTGTGTTGTAGCTACCAGTAGTGTTTGTGTACAGTGCTTGATATCCACTTGCTGTATTCTGAGTGCCAGTAGTGTTTAACCTCAACGCGTTGTAACCAGATCCAGTGTTCCTTTCACCAGTAGTGGTTGAGTAGAGTGCATTGGTACCAATTGCTGTATTGTAGCTACAAGTAGTGTTTGAGTACAGTGAGTTCATACCTACTGCTGTGTTGTTACTACCGGTAGTGTTTGCTTTCAGTGCATCATAACCAAATCCTGCATTGTAACTACCAGTAGTGTTAGCATACGTTGAGTAATTACCAACTGATACATTTTGAGCACCAGTAGTGTTTGAATACAAAGCTTCTCTACCTACTGCGGTGTTATAACCCCCAGATGTATTTGCAGCGAGTGCTAGGTTACCACATGCCGTATTTCTAGCACCAGTAGTATTTGCTAATAATGCATCAGAACCTACTGCAGTATTCCAACCCCCAGAAGTATTATTAGTAAGGGCACTATTACCAACTGCTACATTATAAGTACCAGTATTTGTTACTAACATAGCCTTACGACCGATAGCTGTGTTATAAGTTCCAGTGGTATTGCCTTTAAAGGCTTCAAAACCGAATGCTGTGTTATAACTACCAGTAGTCGTACTGTAACCTGCGTAATAACCAACTGCTGTATTATTAGTACCGGTACTATTTGTTTGAAGTGCATTATCACCAACTGCTACGTTGTAAGAAGCAGTAGTGTTAGAGTATAATGAATTCTTACCGACTGCTACGTTATATCCACCAGTAGTATTTGTGTATAACGAATTATCGCCAATTGATACGTTAGCTGCACCAGTAGTGTTGGAACCCAGTGACCAATAACCAACTGCTGTGTTATAACTAGCAGTAGTGTTGGCTAGAAGAGCATGCATTCCACATGCTGTATTATATGAACCTTCAGTATTATTATCAAGTGCAGTTCTACCAAATGCTGAATTACGTGAACCAGTAGTATTCAATCTGAGTGCCTGACTCCCCACTGCTGTATTAAAATCACCGGTAGTAATTGTTGTCCCTGTATCATAACCAATTAAGGTGTTCTCTTCTGCGTCCGTGCCAGTGAAACTGTCACCGGCATTTGTACCACCAACAGTGTTTTTCTGTGCATCACTTGTTATACCACCAGCTACTGCTGTCCAAGAGTTATCTCCTCTTAAAAATGTAGAGGATGATGCTGTACCTGTAGCTGCAAGTTTAGCTATTGTAACAGCATCATCTGCAATCTTAGCTGTCGTAACAGCAGCAGAAGCGATCTTAGCTGTGGTGACTGAGCTATCAGCTGGAACATTTAGTGTTGTAGCTGTACCAACTTGAGTAATGAATACTTCAGCTCCAGTTGGTAGGTTAGCTCCAAATATAATCGTATTACTATCTACAAGTGCAAAACCTTCAGCTGGTGCACTTGTTCCTGTGTTAGGTTTCTGGATAACACCGTTGACACTAACTATGAGTTGTGCAGCACTAGTTATAGTTGCTGCTGATCCTGAGTTACTAACTTCCCTTAAGTCATAAGTAGCGATAGATCCGTTAATCGTTGGTGCTCCTGATCCACCTGCTGGACATAAGAATAGGTGCTTATAATCACCAGCTGTAGCAACTTCACCCCAAGCTGATCCATCATAGACCTTCATCTTATTAGCAGAAGTATCATAGCAAAGATCACCTTCGTCATTAGCAGATCCAGGTTCTCCAGCGTTTACACGATACCTAGCGTTAAAGTCATTAATATCATCACTTAACTGTTTAACATCCCCTTCTGCTGCTAGTAGTTTATGGTAGGTATACGTGTTACTAGAACCAGTAGAACTAACCATTAGACCTACGCCAAGAGCAAGAGTCTCACCGTATAGACTGGAAGGGAATCCATTAATAGTTACTGTTGCTGGTGTTCCATCTGTAGTTCTACCTGTAGTAGAAACACCACTGCCATTAATAACAACACCTTGAGCATCAGAGATACTCATTATAACGCCGTTTGCTGGCTGGCTAGCAGTTGCTGGAAATGCAACTTCAGTAGCAATAGCCGTGAAACCACCAATAGGTGCTAGTTGACCTGCTACGTAATCTACAACAGCTCCAGAAGTAGGAACGTGTGAATCACTGTCAGTTATTGTTGTCTGTTCACAACCAACTTTAGCAATGGTAACTGCGTTATCTGCTATCTTACCAGTAGTAACGTTAACATCAGCGATCTTATCAGTAGTAATATTAGCGTCAGCAATATGCTCAGTATCAATAGACGCTGCAGCATAGTGTTCAGAGTTAACTACATCATCTGCAATATTAGCAGCGGTAACTGCGTCAGATGCTAGTTTAGCAGTCGTAACTTGAGAATCTGTTATTTTAGCAGTAGTTACAGCACCGTTTGCTAATTTATCAGTAGTGACTGCTAGATCGCCTAACTTAGTATTAATTACAGCACCGTTTGCCAGTTTACCATCAGTTACAGCTAGATCTCCTAACTTAGTATTAGTAATTTGAGAATCTGCT
>VTLG01000319.1_pt1 | contig 13683 bp, 8 predicted proteins | sample 4694571 | NCBI WGS metagenome assembly VTLG01 (sample SAMN12604809, study PRJNA352737) | marine metagenome | biome: ENVO:00000447; feature: ENVO:00000209|ENVO:00000569|ENVO:01000036; material: ENVO:00002151; isolation source: viral sequences binned using virsorter ...
GCACCACCTGTTAATTCTGTTTCTGTAAAATATCTATTATCTAAAGTACCTGTAGCAATATCAGCATCTACAATAGTACCATTAACTATGTTAGCACTTGCAATAGTAATATCTGTAGGTAAAGCACCAGACCCAAGCTTAGCTAAAGTAACAGAATCATCAGCTAATTTAGAACCTGCTATATTTGCCGAGGCATTTATATCAGCATTTACAATACTTCCATCAATTATATTAGCTGATGCCACAGCATTGTCTGCCAGCTCACTGGCTCCCACAGCATCTACTCCTATCTGATCTCCAGTGATTGCTCCATCAGCTATTGATATAGTAACCTGTCCACCAGATGCACTTTTAGTGATACTTTGACCAGCTAATACATCACTTGATAAAGCAGTATCTATTTTACTATCAATTAATGCACCAGTTTCAGTTTCAGTGTAGTATCTATTATCAAGTTGACCTGCGTTTAGTTCTGTTTCAGTATAATATCTACCATCTAAATTGATAGAACCTACTGATGTGACATGCCCTTGAGCAGTTATAGCGATATCTTGGAGTACAACACCATTACCATTGTCAACTGTGGTATTAGCTCCACCAACACTATGATTAATAGTAATCTTACCTGAACTTGGTGTGTCATCTGCTATCGCTATATCTGTACCTGCGACAACATCATTAACTAATGCAGCATCTATTTGACTATTAATTCTATTTTCAATAGCTTTGGTAGTAGCTACTCGATTATCATCGGTTGTGTACCAAGTTTCAGTACTATCAATTGTTTCATCGCCTGTCTGCCAAGCACTTTCTATTTTATTATTTCCTTCTTGTACAACATATAAATTCTGGGTAAAGTTATCATTCAGATCACCTGCTTTGATAGCTGAACCCGGATAAAATGTTGCTTCTAGAGAACTGTCATCTGTCTCTCGATAAATCCTGACATTTCCAGTACCACTAGGTGGGATGTTACCAGATGTGAATCGAATTGTTGTCGCATTATGCAGTGTGTAATGGGTGGTAACTGTTTTAGCAACGCTTCCAACACTAACTTTAATGTCGGATGCCTTAATATATGGGAATGTAAATGCGAAATCGGTTTGTGAACCCGTTCCGTTCAATAAATTTTCAGTTGTTGCCATTACTTATCAATGCCAAGTATGTTTTTTAGATCTTGTTTGTATTCAGCACCTTTCACAGCCTCAGGTATATTACCTTGGCGTAATGCATTCTTAATTCTAGCGTTCTGCTGACCTATAGCAGAGTACTCTTCATGGTATCTTTCGAGGTATGAGCAAGCAAATTTCATAGCTTCTCTATGTATTCTATCTAGTTCTTGATGGACTACTAGATCTTTAATAGGAAAGTCTACTTGTTTTTTCCAACCTCTTGCTTTTTTATACTCCCTTAATTTTTTGTTCCAAAAATCATCAGGGGCATTCATCATATCCTCTATTTGACCTGATAGATTCATATGCTGTGCTATCCAATTATTAACTTTCCATCTATCTTGGGTACTTAGCATATCTCCAGTGATAGGATTACGTTCCATAGTAGGTTGACTATCCCATCCTGTACTGATTAACCATTGTCTCCAAGGCTCCATACCACCATTGGACTTACCAAAAGGCATAAATGCATTGACTGCAGCCGTCATTGGTTCGTAGAATCTAATAGGCTTACCTGTATAGATATCCATTTGGTCTTGTAAGAAGTCCTCATCGGTACCACTTCTATGTAAAAACTTCCATTTATTATTAATTAATGCACCCCAGTCATTTTCTACATCCTTTAACTGTGGTGTTATAGCATTGTTTAGTACACTTCTCATGCCAGACGGTGCGAACGGTATCATTGCATCACCTTGGTTTACAAGGAACCGCTTGAATGCACCTTCATCTCCAGAGAACATAGACACAACAGGCTCAAATCCATTTAGGAATGTCTTGTTTGCTACGTTCATACTAATAGAAAACGCTAATTTCTGATACATCTGTTCAGTAAATGACTGATCTAGACGATTAGAATAATATACTATATCACCAACTAAACCTAACATAGTATCAAAGGGTTCAAATCCTTTATAGCTATGCCATTCACCTGTGATTGGGTTCTTAATAGAGTTGAATTTAGCACCCATATCTTGCATACGTTTACGTTCACCAGCACTATGAGGACCGTTACCAGTAAGATTACCTTCTAGTGCCCATAAACCAGCACCTGTAACTACTGCACCACCCATTAACTGACGACCAATATACTCAGATTTAAGTGTAGCAAATGCTTCATCACTATATTCAAGACCATGCTCAGCTAAAGCTTCAGTCATCTCTCCGATACTTTGTGCGGAAAGAACCTTACGAGCTTTAGTGTATACTGGTACTAAGCTACTACCCGGAGTAAATGTCCAAGCAACGTTTAAAGCATTAAGACCAGTTCTAGGGAACATGAATAAAGATCTTGCAGCTGGAACTCTTTCAATGATTTTGTTTAATCTGTTAGCTAAATCATTATCAACGTTTAAAGCGATTTCTTTTGTAGCGTTTTTAGCTGCTTTATCAGTTAAAACACCGCTAGCATCGAATGCATCGTCATATAATTTTCGTTGTAATTTATTAAAAGCTGATTTACTAAACGCTCCATTATGAGTTTCCATCATTTGAGCATAAGCTTTAGCTCTAGCAGAACCACTAGCCATCATAGAACCAGTGAATCCGTCAATAGCATACATAGCATTTGTACCCCATCTTACGAATGGGTTATTGTTATACCATGTTAAACCTTTAGATAGGTTCCATAAAGCAAGCTTACCATTTTCACCTTCTTTCTTCCAAACTTCAGCCATAGCTTCCATAGCATCGAAGTCGTTCATTTTAGATTGCCGTAAGTCTGCACGACCACGCATCATCGCTTCTTCTGGTTTAGTTTTAGCGAGTCTCCATTCGTCACCCATAACTTTATAGGCACGTTTAATGTTCTCTGAAAAACCACCATATGTCCACAAAGCTTTTTTAAATGTAGCAGCATCACCTGTAAGTTTAGAACCTACTAATACTGAAGCTGGTTTAAGTCCTGTTAATATCATGTTACCAGCCATAGCTCTAAGTGGAGCAAGACCAGATAAGATATGATTATAACGTACACTATTCAAACCTTGTACAACTGCACTAGGTATTTCAGGTTCAGCATCAACGAAAGCCTTTTTAACTAGACCAATCCTATTCTCCATATAACGGTGTAGTTTGTAGATTTGATCTACTTCTCCACCAGTAGCTTCCATTGCCTCAGCAAGTGGCTTTAAATAAATAGGATTATTTTTAGCAATTTCATGAAGTATATTAAAGGTTCTATTACTTTCTAAGATAGCTCTGCTAACACCTTGATTAAACCCAGCTTTTTGATCCAGTAACCACTGTTGTACTACAGCTGGGTTCTGGGTTGACATGCGTTTATATTCATCAGCTTTGTTAGCTATGTATTTATTAATCTTAACTTCATTACTTAAGAACTGTAACTTATCTAAGATAATTTCATGCTGTCTACTTGTATCAGCTATATCGCCAATCATATTAATAGCTGTAGAAGTATCTGCAATTGTACCAGCAGCTTGGTTTGTTACCATAGCTGAAGCTCTCATTACAGTAGGATCATAGATGTCAGTAAAAGCATCTTCAAATGCTTCTTTAACTACCTTCCATTCTTCAGGATTCATGAAGGCTTCATGTTGATATACATTACCTTTCATGTCATCTATAATCTTCTCCATGTTACTGAGACTAATATCAGGATCAAACACCTGATCATATAGTTTAGTAACAGCTCTATTAATTTGTTTAGGTTTTACAGTTTTACCTTTAATAATAGCACCAACTCTAGCTCCAATATTATTGTCAAATAATTGTTTTAATTTACCAGCACGTACATCATTACTAACTCTAGTTAACGTTTTCATAAACATTGAATCAATAACAGGTCTTGCACGACCATTTGTTGTACCAATATTATTTTGAATACGATAATTATCTACTTTAGCTTTGATAGGATCTGGTTCTAAATCTGTTACAGCTCTCCAATTTGGACCGGGTGCAGGTTCATTAATAAAAGCATCATAATTCTTACCCTGAGGGTCTTTCATTAAACGCTCTAAAGTTTCAGTTCTGGTAGCATTAGTCCTACTTGCTTTTCTACTTAAGACTGCTTTAGAGATAGGGTCTTCCCCTTCAAATCCTGTAGCATATCTAGCCATAGCTCTTTCAGCAGCTTCATCAGCAGGTATAACTTTAGCAACTTTACCTAGTGAAAATGCAGCTTGTATTAAATCTACTCCAACACTAAGACCAGCAGATTCATAGATATTCTTTTGACGAATAATATCAGGACTATCTGTATCTCTAGTTGCCCATGGAATATCCCAACCAAGCCAATCGTTTAATGTGCGTGCTATGTTATCCTGTTCCTTAGAATGAGATGATATAGCAGTTACTGCAGTATCTACTCCAGCGTGAGCTGCAATAGTACCTAAAACTCTTTGTGCTTGTGGAATACTTCTAGCTGCAGTAGCAGATTTTAAACTACCTGTAACAGCACCACCACCCCACATTGTAGGTATGATGACCGAAGCAGCATCTCTAGTTACTTTATGTGCTGGGTGATTAGAGCGTGGGGAATTATCATCCCACCACTCATCTAATGGTTTTAACCAAGGTACAAGTCCAGCTGTATCAGATATGAAATCCATCATACCTAAAGCTGGTACAGAACCTGCAGCTACAATATTCTCTAAAGGTCTAGACCACTCTGGTCTGTTATCCCAGTCTTCTTGACTGACGTTAGCAGGTTTTTGTAGGCCATTGTCAGGACGTTGTTTATTTTCATAACCATCCCAAGAATGATCCCCTTCACCACCTTTAACAGCTTTATCAGTTGTAGATTCTTTAGCTTTTTTTTGATCTTCAAAACCACCCCAAGAGTGATCGCCTTTGCCACCTTTAACAGCTTTATCAGTTGTTTGTGGTGCAGCAGCGGCTTGTTTAGCTTGTTCTATCTTAGCTTCTTCAGCTGCTTTTTTAGCTTCCTCACCTTCTTGCCAAACCTGATACTTTCGGTTTTCTTCTTTTTCAATCTCTTCCTGTTCGTTTACAGGGATGTATTGTTGTCCGTCACCATATTCAGCCATTACTGTACCTCCTGTTTAATGGTCCAAAATCTAGCAAAACTGCTAAGATTTTCTGGCTGTCTATATATAGATCCAGATTTAAAAGTACTGAAATTACCTTGAACTTTTTTAGGTTTATAGTTATTAGCTCTTGTTTGCTTACTATAATTTGTAGCAACTGCTATACCTTGTGGTCCAAGATTTAATAGTTTTCTAAATTCAGGCTCAATGAAGCTTTCAGCTTGTCTAGCTATATCAAATAGTTCATCAGGTATAAGTTCTTTAGCTTTCTGCTCACCTAATAATAATTGCAATTGGTGTCTAGCAACTTCAGCTTCAGTGACTTTAGTAGTGCCATCAGGATTTCTACCCATAATATTATTTACAAAATGACTATAACCAGCTGGGAATCCTCTATTAATACCTGCAGCTACATTATGTGCCCATTGAATTGTTTGTTCAGCTGGGATGATAACCTCCTCTCTCCACATGTTAGGGTTCTCTCTAATCTTTTCCCTAAGTTCTGACATAGGATATGGAGAACGAGATGCTTTTAATTGAAATTTAGTAAAATGAGGATCTTGTATTAGTTTACCATCAACACTACGTCTCTCAGTAATTTCATATTGCTTACCTTCTATATCAGCATTTAACTGAGATATAGCAGCATCTCTAGCTGCTTGAGGATCATTAGTTTCAATTATTGCTTTTTTATAATACTTCCGTAAGGAATTAAGCATGTGTGCTTTAGCTAAACTAGATGACTGTACCTTTTTAGTTTCAGTACCATATCTAGATAATATACCTTCAACTGCTCTACCAGCAGTCTCTTCAAATATTTTATCTGTATCATCACTAGGTTTAGTTTTATCTTGTTCTTTAGCTTTTTTAATCCATTCTCCTTCTGTAGCTGGAGTCAGCTTAGAGTTTATAACAGCAGACATAGTAAGCATGTTGTTGTTATATAACTTCTGTAAAGTAGGTACGTTAAACTTATCGTTAACTGCAGATGGTCTCAAATTCATTGCAGCATCAATTTTCTGTGCAGCAATAGGATTCTTAGCTTCTAGTGCTATTTGATGCATCCTCTGATAATCATCTATTTTAAGTTTACCATAATTTTCAAAGATATAATTCTGAACTTCAAAAGCCTGTGATTTTAATCTAGACTCAGTGTTCTGTCTATCTTGATCAAGTCTATCAGCTATTGCTGTCTGACCTTTTTTCATGGATTCTCTAATACCATCTGCTTTTCTCCAATTACGCTCACCCCATATAACTGTTTTCTTTTCTCCATGGGGTGTGTACTCATACTCTAGTAATTTTTGCACAAATTCTTCATTAACTTCACCTTTTTCTGCTAAACCTTTAAGAGTATTATAAGCTAAATCATTAGCGTATTTTCTAAATTCACCATTTTGACCTTCATGACGTTTAACAAAACCTAAGTAACCTTCAACATTATCTAGTGAAATTGAAGTTTTAAAATCACGTTCTATGTTTTCGTTGAACTCTTCCTTGTATTTCTTTTTAAGATTTTCAGACATAGCAGATTTCATTCTGCCATGGTTTCTAATAATAGGATCTCTTAAATGTTTTTGTACAAGTTTATGATCATATTGTTTAAATTTACTTAGATACTCTCTTGTTAAAGCACGTTGAACCATTGATAGTTCTTTAGGGTTTTCAGCTTTCATAGCTGACCCTAATGATGCTTTAAAACCACCAGCTAATGTTAATTCTCTAGGCATTTGCTGCCAATACCAAGCTGTAAAATTCTCAGCACCACGTACTAAATCAGCCTCAGCTATACCTAAACGTTGGTAACCACTTAATCTTCCAAGATGTGCTATAACATCTTCACTTACACCTCTATCTCTTAACTCTTTTCTATAAGCATTTAGGTTAGTCTCATCATTAGACATTTGTTCTTTGATTTTATCATATGCCCAAACATCTTCCATGCTGATTCCATGGTCCCAAGCAAGTTGAAGACCTAATTCTCTACCATCTGCTCTACGTTTATCATCTATACCTTGATAGGCTTTGGCTAAAGTAGGTGCTAATTCAGCAAGTTGCTGTAGCATTGGAGGTGCTGCATTCCTTGCTTTTCCCTCCGCATTCTTTATCCTTATTTCCCAGTTCTTTGCACGTGCATCTTTCCAATTCTCAGCAAACTCTTTTTCAAGTCTTCTGTTAGAATCACGGACTGCTTGTTCTTTGTTGAAGTTCTCTCTTAGCTGGCTGAGATATTGATCTCTTGAAGCTTGTTCGTGTGAAGAGCGTGCCCTCCACTGTTGTAAAGTCCTACGACTTTCAGCTAAGATTTTTTCTGACGGATCTTCAACTTTTATAGTGTTTTCAGAGACACTACTTCGTCGGGCGTACCCTTGGAATTGAGTCATAGTTTAAACTTTTTTAAATTCTACATCTAATAGACTGTAGTTTACTTCTAAGTAACCGTTATCTCCTTCTCTAACAGCTTCTGGTAAGAGTTCTAATAAATCCTGTCCCATGACACCTTGGTATCTTTGGTTAGGTTCGTGTTTATAATTGAACTCATATATTGGGAAGCCTCGTTTAGACCTACCTTTTCTAACTATATTTTCTTTTAACTCAAGATCACTACCCGGCCACATACCTGCTACAGTTGCAGCAATACCAACTACCTGTCCTACCTGTTGTAAGAACGTTGGACCTTGATAGGTATTAATAGCCTTAAGAGGGTCAGGTGGCAGGTTAGGTGCCATTGGATCTTGATACGTTGTTGCAGGTACTTCTAATGGAGAAATCTCTTGCGGAGGTAACGTAGGTCTAGTCATTAGATTACTTGCAGCATTAATATCTTGTTGATATTTATCCATAGTAATCTTAGTCTTATTAGCTTTATGCTGTTCTCCAGCACTAATCATAGACTGTTGTAGCTGTATCCTACTAAAGTCAGTAGTATCTTTAAGCTGACTAAACTTAAGACCAATTTGTTCTTGTTGTTGTTTAGCGTCGTCCCTAGTGTTTATCAGGTTATTAGCAATTTCACTATATTTAATATTAGTCATAATTGCTGTGTTACCTAAACTTTCAGCAATCTTCCTAGCATCTAATTGATATTTCGATTCAGCTCTAGAAATAGAATCAGCCATAGCAGCTTGGTTTGCACCATGTGTTGCTAATAATGCTTGTATAGCTTTACCTGCTGACCTACCAGCTTGTCCTAAATTACGTTGTTTACCTTCTTTACCTAGATAACCAACTCTCAGTTCTTGAGATTTAAAAGCACCTTCAGCTTTAGTAGCTGCTAAACTTTCACGTAAACCTGCTTTATCTAAAGCTGCTTGAGCTTCAGCCCATGCTTTGTTTTGTTTAGTTTCTCGTACTTGTAAATCAGCCAGACTTTGAGCTTGGTGTATTTTAGTTGTTAAGCCTTTGGTATCCAGCGAGGCTTGTTCACCTGCATGGAAATACTTCATTAATAGATCTTGATTCTGGAATCCAAAGGCTATTAACTCATCTTGATATGCTCTATTCTCATCAGCTAAAGCGATATCTTCTGCTACATCATTATAATTTAATTGTCTTTCGTATGCTGCGACACTAGCATTGTAGGCTTCTACCTGCTTGTCAAATTCATACATACGCATATTTTCCCTATTCAACCAACCATTAAAATTTGTTTGGTTTTGATAATTACGGAGTGCTCCGTCGTTTATCTTTTGAATAGCGATGTTTTCTTGTTGGTAAGCATAATTATCCTGAGCTTGTCCCCATTGCCATGAGTGCATCTCTTTATTATACTTATTCTGTGCATCAGCCTGTTCTTGATAGGCTTCTTCCGCACCCCCACCTTTACTCATTTAATACCTCTTTTTTAAGTACTTTGTATACTACTGAGTGTTCATGATCCCAATCTAATTTCCTAGCTAAACCTTTACGACACCAAGCTTCTAAAGCTACACAACCTTCACTTAATGCAAACTCTCCTACATGCTCTAACATAGTAGGATACCATTCATCTAAATCATGTCCAGTTTGCGTAGCTGTAGTTATAATTCTACAAATTTTATGTCTGGGATAAGATATAAATTCAGTTACTATTGCTGTAAATATTTGATTATCAAGGAACCCAACCCATAAATGCATACGGCCATTCAATACGGCTCTTAACACATCTGTTGTAGTTAAAGCTCCTTCAGCATGATTTAAAGCTTTTTGAATTAAAGGTCTTGCACCAAACCATAGATCTTCTACATCATCAGGTTTAATAAGGAATAGATTGGGTGTCATGTTCTAGTATAGTAGCGGGGTGAATAGTTTCCTTCCCACATCATTGATGTTAATGAAACAGGAAAAGGTGAGTCACTAAAAACTCGTAGTGTAAAATTGTCTGTACGTTGGTGGATGGGTACAGTGAATACATTCTGATCGCTCATCGGTACATCATCAGCTAGATATAAATTAGCTTCTTGTACAGGTTGAATATCGTACCATTCATTTTCAAAGATTTCAATTGACTCAGCTGCAGTAGTAAGATTAGCTGTAGTACTAGCAGCTGCAGGTGCACTAGAAAATGTAACAGTGATATGATCAGTTAATGTAGCATGGTCTGCTATAGTATAGTCAGTACCAAGTGTTTGTATATTACCATTTTTCTTTACAATTATATCTCTTTTATCATCAACTTTATAACTAGGTGAGAATGCAGTTCTACTACCATTACCAATGAAAGATTCTGTATTACCTTTATAACCATTAGATTTTATTTTAAATCCAATAGTACTAGAACGTCCTACTGAGAATTTCATTCTAGCTATTGTAAGGTTTGCAGTGTAATCAGCTATACCTTCAGCTAATTGGAAATAAGTTTTAGGTAATGTTATATCATAATTATAACTAAATCCTACGATTACTTTATTAGCAATACTTGAAAAATCCTTACCAACCACAGAGAAATAAGGTCCAGTACCATCTGATCCTCTACCGGGTTTAATAGTAAAACCTGAATCATCTGTTGATGCATCTCCTGCAACTACAAGAATAGGATCAAATGTTGAAATATCTGCATAAGGTAAGTAGCATTTAGATGTATCAGTAGCAGCATCATAAGCTACACTAGAAGCTTTAGAATAAAAATCCATATAAGGATTTAGTTTAACACCACTTTCAGTGATAAGGATCTCATCTTCAATTGTAGTACCAAGGTTTGCACTTAATAATTGGAACCCATTAGATTGTTTAACAACTGTGTATAATACATCAGAATCTACAACAAGATCTAATACATTACCCGGGAAATCCCAGTTAAACCATGCTTGTAAAACTTCCCTTTCTCCATCACTATGGGTACGATAGAAATATACCTTACTATCTGTACCACCAAACATAGCAATAAATGAGTTCTGAGGACTAGCTATAAGCGTGTCTACAGTTTGTGGTATATACTCTGATACTACTTTACCTACATCTCTAACTAAAGGCATCTGACCTTCTCCTCTGGGAGTCATACCAAATACTTTAGAATAGGCTGGTGTCTTACTAATAAAGTTAACAACGGTACCTACATCAACAGGGTCAATATTAGTATCCATCTCATAGTTAGATAGACCACGTATCAAAGCTGTTGTTGGTGATAGATTACCATCAGCTGAATACATAAGGAACTGTTGGTTTTCAGAGAATAGAATCAAACCAGATGCTACAGGAATAATACCATGTAGTACAGCAGGTCTAATACTAGAGCAACTAAGATCAACAGGATCTGAAGCTGTAATAGTTTGAGCTGAAATATGATAAAAATTATAGAATTCACCTGATTGACTCATCGACACATTATCTTGTGTTAAGAAACCCAACCTGTTGTTATAGAAAAAAGATTGTTGAATCTTAGCATCTTTAAATGAAGGGTGTGAGTTAGTTGAATCATCTCCTACTAACCTAGCAGTCCATGTAATAGGTTTAAATGTAAATGCATTTGTACCAGTATTAACTAATTCATGTGGCATTGTAGAGGCTGTTAGACCGGGAGACATCCCATACCCTAAAGTTTCTTCCCAATAACCGGGACCAGAAGTACCATTAGTTGCTACAAACTGTGAGTAATATGTATCATTTTGATTAGATGTATTAACAATCTTAGCTTTTCTACCTTGTATAGATTCATCTGGCAAGTCTGCGACATTATTCACTTCATCTTGGAAACATGATAATCTTCGACCATCTGTACCAGCGTTTACTGTAACTGTAAAAGCAGTGTTATGTACTATTTCAAGTGTAGATGCAGTCATAGTTACTGACATATTACTATCAAAACCATCTCCACCTGATGATATCTTAGCTTCTATAAGTCCTTTTAAACCTTGTGTACTATCTATAGCAGAAGTATTTCCTAATATATGTGCGGCGTTTAACCTAGGATCAGTAGTAGTGTTATTACCAAAAGCATCTGCTGCATATGTAGGTCGATTAAATACTTGTTCTGTGTTACTACCTACCTTAATTTTAATAGTATAAGGTGAGCTATACTCAATACCATGTAATCTTACTGTAGCATTAAGCTTACCAGTATAAGAAGGATCAGCTTGAGTTGTAACAGTTTTCTGTTTATTTGTAATGATTGATGTATCTTGTACAGTTAAGACATGATAATCGTGTTTAGTTACTGCACTTAAATAACCTTTGTTAGCAGTTATTTCACTAGAGTTAGCACCAAAGTTTATTGTAGATCTTACTTTAGTTGTAGCATTCCATACATTAATATCAGCATTAGCTGCTGTAGCATTACCTACAATACATCCTATATATTTTTCATCATTATTACGGTGGATGTAAAACCATTTAGCATTATCAAGTGTAGTACCTGTAATAGCATTACCACTAGAATCTTTTAATGCTGTTAAAAATTTAAGTCCGGGTCTTTTTTGTAGACCAAAGGTAGGGTCAGGGTATGAGTTTAAAGCTTCTCGAACTTGACCGGGAAACTTTTTATCATCAGGTTGTCTAGACACTCCACCTGTATAACTTTGTATACGTTGTGTGACACTTGCCATTAGCGTTCTAAAGCTTTGTAAGGTTTATAACTTGTTTTATAAGTTGATCCGTGTGGGTGTCCAAAGAAAGTAAAGTCACCTTGATTGCATTCATACTCCATAGCATTAGCTCTAGATAGTAATTCACGTTGTTGTAATGATGCTATCAATTGAGGGTCACCAACAATACGTTGAGCTGCTATTGTAGCTGCTTTGGTTACTATATAATCTTGTATAGGTATAGGTAAATCAATCCAATCAAACCACCATACTATATCAAATTCATAGTCAGCTGAATCTGTCCATTTAAAAGTATGGTTAACTCTTTCATATAATTTACCGCCTCGTTTTACAGAATCTTTATCTTGATAATCATCAGTTAAATCTATTTGTAAAATATTATTTGCTACTTCTATTTCATCATCAGAATTTGGACTTAACTTATATCCGAATTCTTTATTGAAGGTCCAGCCTTCTGCTTGTACCTCTTTAGACACCTGTAACAATGTGTCATATACAATCGCAACGTCTGGGTTGGTTTGATCGAGGGTAGTTACAGGAGCCTGACCCACTGATGCAAGTATCTGATTGACAGCAGGTAATTCGTCTGTAGCATTAGTGGTAGGTATAGGCATAGTTAATATTTGTAAATAAAAAAAAGGGAACCGAAGTTCCCCTTATAGTTAAGCAGCACGGTTAGCGTCACCGCTTGCTTCATTGATAGCTGGGCTATCTGCTTCCTGACCTGAGTAGGCTGTACGGAAAGCCATTGTTTCTGAGTATACCTCAGAGGCGGCTGTTACACCGCTTTTTGTTTTAGCTACAGAGTGTCTGATAGCTGTACCTTTAAGTGTACCTGTACTGTTTGTTGCATACTTATTACCAGCAGCAAGTGTACCAGTTACAGTAGCTAGAGGTAAAGCACTAGCAGCAGCTACAGCAGAATTTGTGGTTCTAGGGACTGGACCTGTAGGACCAGCAACACCTTGACCTTCGTTTGGTGTAGCATCTGTGTTACCCTGAGCTAAGACTGTTGCATTTGTCATAGCTTAGTTCTCATATTCAAGGGATGTAACGTAACCAACTACAGGAGTACTGGTACCTGCATCACTAGCTGAGACAGTAATCTTGTCACCAATACGGTAACCGTCACCATCAGCAGCAGCTGCAGCATCTACAGCAATCGCTGAGCATACGTTACTTGCGATAGTTAAATCTACTTTGAGATTTGAACCACCACCATCTGTGGTTGTTGCTTTATTATCAACAGTACCATTAGTACCACTACCAGTTCCATTATCACCAGTAGCGGTACCAACAGCTATTGTTGCAACAGAGCCACCTGCTCTTCCCCATTCAACTGGGGGCTGGTTAAAGTAAGTCTTAGATGTAAGACCTCTAATACCAGTAATCGGATGTGCTCTTGGCATATTACCTCACCTATGCGGTTTGGATTTCGATTGCAGCAGCAGGGTTTAGAGTACCACAGCCCATAGCAAGACGACC
>VTLG01008304.1_pt1 | contig 13681 bp, 8 predicted proteins | sample 4694571 | NCBI WGS metagenome assembly VTLG01 (sample SAMN12604809, study PRJNA352737) | marine metagenome | biome: ENVO:00000447; feature: ENVO:00000209|ENVO:00000569|ENVO:01000036; material: ENVO:00002151; isolation source: viral sequences binned using virsorter ...
ACAATGAATACCTTGTACAAGAAGCAGAAAATAATATTGGTAATGTTTTAAAACTTAATTTTTACAAAAGAGATGATAATCAAGAATCTTTAGACAAAGGATTAATTGATTTAACTGGAGTAGAAAATCCTACAAGTATTACAGGGGCTACTATATCTAAAAATAATAGTCAGTCATATTTAAATGAACTTGAATCTACTGGTTTAACACAGGCTATAACACCTACAAAAATGGTTGATGTAGTTATAAATGTAGCAAACAGTATTTTTAGTGAATATGAAAATCAAGGTTTAGATGGGTATCAAGCTGTAGAGGAATTTTTAGATTATATTGGTGAATTAGAAGTTGGTCGAAGTCAAATAAGAAAAGACGGAACTGTTGTCAGAACAAAATTTAAAAATATTATTAGTAAAAGTGAAGATATACTAAAGTTAAAAAGAGACTTACTTACTACTGCTGATGCGTTGAGAAAAGAAAAACTTAGGCAAGAAAAAGAATTAGAGAAGTCAACAATTTTAGAGACAATTGAAAAATTTGGTATTACTAATAGAGCTGAAATGAGTAAATTAGCTCAACAATTTCCAGATCGTTTTGAAGGTTTTTTAGAACCAATGATAGAAATGCAAGACGAAACAAGAGATGAGTTTTTAAGAAATTTTAAAAACGATTTACTTTACACAGGTGAATATAGAAATGATCCTGTAAGAGCTAATAATGACCTAGGAGAATTTGTGGCGAAATTAGGATCAGCTATAACAAAAGAAGATGAAAAAAAAATTGATAAACTAGAAGAATTAATACGAACACAGTTAGGAGTACCTGTATATCAAAATGCTACTAAAAGAATAGATAGAATTATTAGACGTGGTGAACAAATTGCTGCTGAAATAGATCCAATAACAAAGAAAATTAAATTTACAAAAGACGATGCACAATTTTTTTATGAGTCTGAAGAAAGATATCTTGATGCTGTAAATACAGCGTTGAAGAATGATACTCTTAGTGAAGAACAAAAAAAAGAAGCAATAGAACTTGCTGAAGATAATTTTATAGAGTCTGCGGTTAGAATTAAAGAAGGTGTTTACGTTCTTGGTGGTGGTGATTTTGGGTCGACAGCAAAAGGTACAATAGCAGAAATTCAACAAAAAATTAGAAAAGAGAAGGAAGGAAAAAATGAAGGTGGAGGTGGAGGAAATAATAACTACGATAACCTAGCTAATCAAGGTAAAAAGAAACCAGATCCAATAAATATTTTTGATGATACAAATCAAGCAAACAAAGTACCTTCAGGTTTTACAGCTAATGAAGAAAATGAAGAAGAAAGAGTTGAGAATATAAATGAAGAAGAACTTGAGAATACAAATAAAGAAGATAAACTTAAACCGTCAAGTGATGAATTTATAAAAACATTTGAAGAATATCGTGATAACCCAATGAAAATTTACCAGCTTTTATTTCAATGACAAACTCAAACTTAAAAGAAAACAATCCTATTAAAGGTTTTACACCTAATGAAAGTGTATTTTCTGAAGTTAAAACAGAATTTTTAACACCTCAATATCAAAACATTTACAAGCAAACAGAAAGTTTTTTAGATTGGAATACAGAAGTAGATCTAGAAAGTTCTATTAATGATTTTTATTTAAAAGATTCAGATGAAGATTCATATAAAGATACTACAGGTGAACCATACAAACAAGCTGCTGGTTTAGGAATTGACATTGGAGGTGGTATTGCTCTTGATAAAGTAACGGCTCCATTATTAGTTACTCCTGTACCTGGTGCTAGACCTCTTTATTTTGGTATTAATTTTGTTGGTGGTGTTGGTTTGAATATTGCTGCACAAAAAGCAAGAGGTGAAAAAAATATTGATATTGGCGAGGCTATTCAATCTGGTGGATACCAAATGATACCTTTTGGATCTACAGCAAAAGGAGCAAAAGGTTTAAGAAGGGCAGCGGTACAAGGTGCTGTAAGTGCTGTTGGTGGAGAACAAATAAGAAAAGGAATAAACGAAGGAGAATTGTTAACACCACAAGAAATCTTTAGTTCTGCTGCTGTTGGTGGTGGTTTTGGAGTTACTTTTAAAGGAGCTTTAGACGGATTAGAAGCTATTGGAAATAAATTAAATAAAAAATATGCTGGTAAAACTGCACAAGAAATTAATGAACAAATAACTGAAAAAGAAAAAAAAGAAATTATTGATGCGGTATCTCAAACAAATCAATTAAAGAAAGAATTAGAAACACAACAACCTACATCTACAACTGCACAACCTAATAAAGTTTATCAATTACCTCAATCATTATTAAAATCTAAGCCAAGATACGGAAGAGCTAATATAGAATTTGAATCTGAGTTAGATTTAGCTGCTTACCTTGTTAGAAGTGGCAAAAAAACTAGATCAAAATCATATGACAAAATAATAGCTTCATTACAAGAACAAGGCTTTTCACCAGCAGAAATTAAAGCTCATGGTGACACGTTGCATAAAAGAGTAAAAGATATGGTGACAGAGATGACAGGTACAGCACAAGCAAGTGAAAACACTAGAGGTCTTACTTTAAAAATACCAACAGATACTAAATATATCGGCCAATCTGTTACTAAAAAAGCTAAGAAAGTAAAACAAGATTTAGGAGATAAAACAAAAACTCCACAACAATATACAAACAAAGGAGTTCAAAGAACTTTTCAAAAAAATGTAGATCAAAATATTAGAGAAATGAAAGATAGAAATGTTTTTGAAGGTAGAAAATCACAGATAAAAACAAAGCTTGGTGCTTTAAATAAATATGACAAAAGAGTTTTAGATTTAAAAAATTCAACAAGAATTAAAAAGATGGCAGAAGAGTATATTAAATTTTATGGTGAAAGACCGCCTGATGAATTGGCTTATGCTTTAGCACAAAATGTAGTCTTAGCAACGGATGAAGTTATGGCTGCAAATAGAACATATGCAAACGCTCTTGGTAAAAGAGATTTTGATGCGATTGAAAAAGCTGCTACTGAAATAGATGAAGCACTTCAAAAAGTAGAAGAATGGTTGACTTTAGATATTAAAGCAATTAGAACTCCTTTTGGTCGTGTAGGTAAAACATTACAAGCAAAGCCTGATTCTGGTTTGGCTGGTAAAACTGTTGATGAAGTTATGGATATGACACCAACACAGAAACGGTTAGCAGCAGAAAACGTAGGTGAATCTACTTTGAGTATTGATGAAACAATAGAACAAAAAAGAGAATTTAGAGATTTATTAAAACAAAGAATTAAAGAAGCCAAAGAATCAGGAGATCTAACAGAACTATATAAATTAGCAAATGATATTCAAAGGTCAGAAGGGAAAGTAGAAAATATTGTTGCTGTAACTAAAGTAAAAGGTTGGCAAAAATCCTTAACTAAAGCTAATAAAATTATTAATGAAATAGGAATTAATGCTTTATTATCAGCACCAACCACTCAAGAAGTAAACTTTATTTCTGGAGTTGCACAGAGTTATCTTGCCTCTTTAAAATTAGTTTTAGGTGCAAGAGGTGCTAAAGAACGAGAAGCAGCACTAAGACATATAATTGCTTTACATAGTAACTTTAATTTTGCTCGTAAAGCTTGGAAAGCGTCTTGGGATATAGAAGATAACTTTGTAAATATTGGAAATTACAAAGGTGCTGACAGTAGTAGATTTGCAATTTCTTCTGATATGGATAATTTAGCAGGTAGGTTTACAGATGACTCTGGTAAACTTGTTAGATTACCTATGAGATTAATGACATCTACGGATGCTTTAATACAAGCTCCTAACATTATTGCTGGTGCTACGTTTGAAGCTTTTAATGAAGGAACAAATAGAGGATTACAAGGAGATAAATTAAATAAGTTTATAAAAGGTCATGTTGATTCAATTCTTCAATATTATGCTGAAAATGGTAAGACACCAATAGAAGACATAAGTAAAAGTCTTCCAAGTGAGTTTCAAGATGAATTGTCACAAATTGATTTTGATCCATCTATTACAGGTAAAATACTAAGGCAAGGTCAAGAATTTGCTAAAACAATTACGTTTACTCAAGATATAAGAAGAGATGATTTTATAGGAAGACAGGCATCTAATTTTAATCAATTTGTAAATGCAAATCCGTTAGCTAGATTTTATTTTGCGTTTACAAAAGCACCAACAAATATTTTAAAATCTAACGCAAGATTACTGCCTATAATTAATGAACCTACTATTTTTGGAAAATCAAATCTTATCAATGATGTATTATTACCAGAAATTAGAAATGATTTGTTAAGTAGAGATCCTCTTATTGCACAACAAACAAGAGGAGAGTTAATGCTTAGTAGAGGACTAGCTATGTTGATTGGAGGAATAGCTGTAAATTATAAGCAAAAAACAAATGAAGAAGGTTATATTCCTCCAGTTATTCTTACAGGCGGTGGTCCTGACTTTATGAAGCCTGAAGGGGCTGCTATGTGGAAAGCTCAATGGAAAAATGGTTGGTCACCATATAGTGTCGGCAGACTACAATACAATGATGATGGCGAACCTTTGATAGGTGAAGATGGCGACCCAGTATATGAATATGATAGTTATGAATATTTACCAGAACCTATAGCAGGTTATATGCGTTTAATGGTTGATTTTGTTAATGCGTCTGGAGTAATAGGTGACAAGCCTTATAATGACTTTACTATTGGTTGGATGGGGGCAGTTGGTAGAAATATATTTAATAGAAGTTTTACGACACAAATAAATGAATTATTATCATTATTGCAAGCAGTTCCAAAAATAGGAGAAGGTGATACTCCAAGCGATTCTCCTACAAATTATAAATTAAAAAGATTGTCACAAATTGCAGGTAGAACTATTGTATCTAGACTTGTTCCGTTTTCTAATTTAGGTTCAAAATTAAAACAAGCACCAGCAGATATTTTAAAAATGATGGGTTACAGCAAAGAAGAAATACAACAGTACAGACAAAAAGTAGATACTAAAGTAAGAGAAGGTGACGCTATTAATGAAGAAAGAGAAATAGAAGATCCTCTTTTTAATAAACATAATGAATATAAAAGAGGCTTAAGAGATATTATCAATCAATCTCAGGAAAAGTTTATAGGTCTTAATTATGATCTGCCCTTTATGGAAGAACACGCAACAGGCGAGCCAGTTTTATATCCACAAAGAAGAGGTTTAGATTTGTTTTCTCTACAAAAATATAGTAGAAGTAAAAATTTAAAATATTATTCAGCACAAAAATTAATAGGAAGATTATTACCAGAGCCAAAAGAAGTAATTGTTGGCCCATACGGATCAAAAGATAATATAACTCCAAAAAAATTAAATACTTACGACTATAATCAATTAAGAAGAGTTATAAATAGAGTAAAAATAGATGGTAAAACTTTAATAGAAAAACAAAATGAATATCTTGAAATGCCAGAATATACTCGGTTTGCAGCAAAAATAAAAGAAGTGGGTCTTAATTCAGAGCTAGGCCAAGAAGCAGCTAAAATAATTTATAGTGCTATGTCACAAATAAACAGAACATACATTTTAAAAGGAGAAGCTATGTATTTTGAACAGAAAATGGACAATGAAGAATTACAGCGTAGAATTGACAAGAAACGTAAAATAAAAGAAAGCTTTGTAAACTTCCTTCAAACTAACTAATTATGGCTACTAACATAAGCGGTGGAATAACAACACCAACTTCCACAACTCATACAGGTAATGGAACTACTGGTCCTTTTAGTATTAGTTTTGAGTATTCAATTAAAGATGATATACAAGTATTTGTAGGGGGAGTTTTAAAAACTGTAACTACTCATTATACTTTTCCAAACAATTTTCAAATTACATTTACTTCTGGCAATGCACCTAGCAATGGCGAGATAATTATCATTCAAAGAAATACTATTGTTGCTTCTGCTAGTCATTTCTTTAGTGATGCAAGTGTTTTAACCGCAGTAGATTTAAATCAAAGTAACACACAAGTATTACATGGAATCCAGGAACTTGTAGATGATTATGTAAAAAGAGATGGCAGCCAAACTATAAAAGCTAATCTTGTATTTGAAGGCTCTACTGATGACAATAATGAAACAACTTTAGCAATAACAAATCCGACTGCTGACAGGACAATTACCTTACCTGATACTACAGGAACAGTTGTCACAACAGGAGATACAGGAACTATAAATTCAACAATGATTGCTGATGGTACTATTGCTACAGCAGACATAGCTAATGATTCTATAAATGCAGATAAAATACCTGATGACACAATTAATTCAGAACATTATGTAGATCAATCTATAGACACGCAACATATTGCAAACTTAAATATTACTACAGCTAAATTAGATAATAATTCTGTTACTACAGGTAAGATAGCTGATTTAAATGTAACAAGAGGCAAGTTAGAAAATGATGCTATAGACGGTACTAAACTAGCTGATAATGCAGTCAATTCAGAGCATTATACAGACGGTTCTATAGATCATGTTCATCTAGCTAATGACATTATAGATGGAGATAATATACAAGATGATGTAGTTAATTCAGAACACATAGCTGCTGGAGCTTTAGATAATGAACATTATGCTGCTGGATCTATTACGTCTGACAAATTAGATTCAGCTACAGTTATAACGCAAGCTGAACAAGGATCAGCAACAACTAACGATACATCTTTTTTAACTTCAGCAGCAGCAGACGCTAGATTTTTTAATATTAGTTCTGGTGACACAATAAAAGATGGTCAAACATTTCCAGACAACGACACAACCATTGCTACAACAGCAGCTATCAACGATAGAATTATTGATATTGTAAATGATGTTGGTGGTTTTGATATTCAAGAAAGCGAACAACATTTCCCAAATAGCAACCCTCAAGGTCAAGCAGGGTCAGCAGCCGTATTAAGTATCAAGTCAGCTTCAACAAATTTAGTACCTAGCGGAACAACACTTACAATAACTAATGGTAACTTAGCTGATGATGCTGATATTACAATTACTGGTGTAACGTCTACTATACCTCAAGGTTTTGGATTTTTAGTAGAATCTACCAACACTCTTCATACATATACATTTCATAGGTTAGTTCCAAAAGCTACCGAAGTTACAACAGTTGCTGGTGTTGCTAGTAACGTAACAACAGTTGCTGGCATAGCTGCTAACACGACAACAGTTGCTGGAATTTCAAGTAATGTAACTACAGTTGCTGGCATAGCATCTAACGTAACTGCTGTTGCCAATAACTCATCAAATATTAATAGTGCTGTATCTAATGAAACTAATATAAATGCTGCTGTTAGTAATGCAACAAATATCAATACTGTTGCTGGATCTATTAGTAATGTAAATACTGTTTCTGGTTCTATAGCAAGCGTTAATAATGCTTCAGCTAATATAGCTTCTGTTAATAATTTTGGAGATAAATATCAGATTGCAGCTAACAACCCATCAACAGATGGAGGAGGAAATGCTCTTGCTGTTGGAGACTTATACTTCAATACTTCTGCAAATGAACTTAAAGTTTATAATGGTACTGCTTGGCAATCTGGTGTTACAGCTACAGGAAACTTTGCAACAACAACTGGTAATACATTTACTGGAGACAACAGATACAATGATGGGGTAAAAATATTAGTTGGTACAGGAAGTGATTTAGAAATATTTCATCATGTTAGTAATGGTTCTTTTATAAATGATGCTGGAACAAGCACACTAAAACTACAAACTGGTGGTGTTACTAAATTAGAAATACAATCTACTGGTATCGGTGTTACAGGAAATATAACAGTATCTGGTACTGTAGATGGTAGAGATGTTGCTGCTGATGGTACTAGCTTAGATGATTTTGAAGCTGGTAACTTAACCACAAACGTAACTAATGGCAATATTAAATTAACACCTAACGGAACAGGTGTTGCAGAAGTTAAAGGTGCTGGTGGTAATGATGGTACGTTGCAACTTAATTGTTCAGACAATAGTCATGGTGTAAAAATAAAATCACCACCTCATAGTGCTGCTCAAAGTTATACATTAACATTGCCCTCTAGTATTGTTAATGGTGCATTTTTAAAGACAGATAGTAGTGGTAATTTAAGTTTTGCAGCAGTCAATACTGATTTGGTAAATGACACATCACCACAACTAGGCGGTGATTTACAAAGTAATGGTAATGATATTGACTTTGCTGATGGTGATAAAGCTGTATTTGGTGCTGATGGAGATTTACAAATTTATCATGACGGCTCAAATTCTAGAATTATAGATAGTGGAACTGGTGATTTTATTTTTTCTTCTAATCAACTAAAGATAAACAATGCAGGTAATACTGCAAATATGGCAAAATTTCTTGAAGGTGGAGCCGTAGAGCTTTACCACAATGGCACTAAAAAGTTTGAGACTACTGCTGGAGGAGCAACAGTTAATGGAGTATTAAATGTCACATCTCATTTAGATATGAATGATAGTGACATAATAAAACTTGGAGATGATGATGACCTACAAATTTATCATTCGGGTACTCATGGTTCTATTAATAATTATACAGGTAATTTATACATCCAAAATAATGTAGGTGGTGATGTAGGTGGTGATATTCATATAAGAGCAAAAACTGCTGAAAATTCTATATCTTGTTTAGATGATGGAGCCGTACAACTTTATCACGACAACAGTAAAAAGTTTGAAACTACAAGTTTCGGTTCGGAATTTTTTGGAGATGCTGGAATCGCTAGAACTGCTGGTGGTTATACATTTAGAGAAGTAGCTGGTGGTAATGAAAGGGCTGGTATTCATTCAAATGCTAATAATGATTTAATTTTCAAATCTAATGCTGCTGTTGAAGTTGGAAGATTTATTGGTTCTGGCAATACTGGAAGATTTGGTATAGGTACAACAAGTCCAGGTGCTCCTCTTCATGTAGTATCAGATGCCAACAATATGATGCAGTTAGTATCTACTGATAGATACTCAACCATGTATTTAGTAGATAGTGTTGGTAGTACTTTTATACAGTGTGATTCTGGAGTACTAAGATTCGGTGTTGGTGGTGGTGCTGGTGCTGCTGGTGGTGAGTCGGAAGCAATGCGTATAGGCTCAACTGGCCTGGTTGGAATTGGTACAGATTCACCACAGAATGATTTACATATAGAAAGTGCAACACCTGGTATAAGACTTAGTGACAGTGATAATAGTTCAGCATATTGTTTGTTAGATGCTAATGGAGCTAATTTAAATATTCATGCTGATAAAGGTGATACAGTTGATAATACCACAATCGGTTTTGGTGTAGATAACGCTATACAGTTTAATGTTGATTCAGTTGGTGCTTATTTTGTTGACAATAAAAAACTAAGATTTGGTTCTGGTGGAGATTTACAAATTTATCATGACGGTAGTCATTCAAGAATTGTAGATGCTGGAACTGGTAATTTAGTACTTCAAACAAGTGCTCTTAATATTAATAATGCTGATGGAACTGAAGCAATAATTCACGGAACTGCTGGTGGAGCAGTAGACCTTTATCACAATGACAGTAAAAAGCTTGAGACTACAAGCACTGGTGTAACAGTTACAGGTACGGTGACAGCTACCTCATTTAGTGGTGCATTTCCAGCCGATTTAAGACAATCTACTGATGTTGATTGTAACGTAGGTAATTCAAGTGACTCGATTTTCTTTGATGCCTCTCATGGTATTAGATTCTATACAGATGGTGCTGAAGAAATGCGTCTTGAAAATGATGGTGATCTTCATGTAGATGCTAACGTAGTTGCTTATTCAACAACAGTTTCAGATTTAAGATTAAAAAAAGATGTAGAAATAATTGAAAATCCTTTAGAAATATTAGATGAAATTAATGGTTATACATTTACATATAAAAAAGATGATAAGAAATCTGCTGGAGTCGTAGCACAAGAGATTGAAAAAGTATTTCCACAAGCTGTTTTAGAAAAAGCTTTACCATTCTTAGATAAAGAAGAAGAGCCTAAAACATATAAAACAGTTGAATACGATCAAATTGTTGGTTTATTAGTTCAAGCGGTAAAAGAATTATCTGATAAAGTTAAAAAGTTAGAGGAAAAATAAATGCCATTACCTAACTCTGGTCAAATTACGTTATCACAAATTGCAGGTGAATTTGGAGGTAACGCACCTCATTCTATGTCAGAATACTATGGAGCGGCTTCAGGTGTACCTAACTCTGGTCAAATAGCATTTTCTCATTTTCACGGCAAAAGTGCTAGTTATAATGTTCAATACTTTATTTGTGCAGGTGGAGGCGGTGGTGGTAAATCCACTAGAAACAATGACCGTGGTGGAGGCGGTGGAGGCGGTGGCTTTAGAACTGGTAACGCAACTGTAACTCCTGGATCAAATTACTCTGTCACTGTAGGTAGTAAAGGTAATACTGGAAATGCAAGAGGAAATAGAGGCGGTACATCTGGTGTCTTTGGTGTCAATGCTACTGGTGGGGGCGGTGGTGCTGGCATGAACTCAAATGCTTTGAACGGTGGTTCTGGTGGCGGTGGTAGCGGAAGAGCTACTGGTAATGGAAGTGTTGGAAACCGTGGTAACGGTACTTCTGGTCAAGGTCAAAGAGGAGGAAGTGGAAGAGAAGGTTGGGTAAACTCAGGATTTTTATACACCATAAATAGATACGTTCAAGGTGGTGGAGGCGGTGGTAAAAATAACGTAGGTGCTGATGCACCAACTAATAAAAGTGCAAGCTCTATTGCTGGTGGTAGTGGTCAAAGTTATTGGGGTACTAACTATGCTGCTGGTGGTCGAGGTGGTACTTGGACTAATCAAAATACAAGCGGAAACGGAGCAAACAATAGAGGAATTGGTGGTGGAGGCGGTATTGGAAACTCTGGATATGCTGGTGGAAACGGTAGAGTTGGTATTAGATATGCTGGAAATGCAAGAGGAAATGGAGGTTCACGCAATACTTCTGGTGGTTACACATATCATTACTTCAATAGTTCAAGTACATTTTCAGCTTAATTATGGACCATTTTTTTGCAAAGATAAAAGACAACATAGTTTTGGATGTTATAGTCGCTGACCAAGATTTTATAAATTCTTTACCTAGCGAAGAAGGAGTAACTTATGTTGAGACTCAAGACCATTTAGAAAATGGAATATTAAAAGATGATAACAATAACCAAATTGGCACTCACTCACAATTAAATTCTGCCTCTATTGATGGTAATTATGATCCAGTAAATGATGTATTTTACGCTATACAAGACTTTCCTAGTTGGAAATTAGACAGCAACTATGAATGGCAAGCACCTATAGTAATGCCTGAGAAAGAAGGCTATTTATATTTCTGGGATGAAGATTTATATCAAGCAGACAATACAAAAGGATGGGTTGAAGTTAAGATTGAAGAAGAAGAAACAGAAGAATGAATACACAAGTTTCAAAAGAGAAAGAAAAAAAGAAAGAAAAACAAATACATTGCCCTTCGTTTATCGGTACATATAACAATGCTTTACCAGATGAAGCTTGCGATCAAATTAAAAAGTTTGCTGACAATCAAATCAAATCAGATCCTGTTGGAACCGTAAGTCCTCCTCATGGTTATGGTACAGCTAACTATAGAAAAGAATGGTTTACATTCACACATGATACAGAATATTCTGGTGTGGTTAATTTTGCTTTAGCGGACTCTTTAGAAAAATATACTGATGAATATTTTGGTTTATTTTATAACACTCGATTTATTTCAATCACACAAAAATTACAAGTAACACCACCTACAGGTGGATTTCATGGATGGCATTGTGAGCATGGATATAATGCTGCGGAAAGAGTTTTAGCTTGGATGATTTATCTAAATGATTTACCAGAAGGTGAAGGAGAAACAGAGTTTTTACATCAAAGATGCAGATTAAAACCAACAAAAGGTCAATGTGTAATTTTTCCTTCTAGTTTTACTCATACTCATAGAGGCAATCCACCTTTAACAACTACTAAATATATTCTTACTGGATGGTATGTTATAGCTCAAAATTTTGGCAATGAACAGATTTGATATTCCAAATGCACCAATAATAGAAACAACTTTATCAAAAGATATGATGGATTATCTTTGGTCGCAAATTGCTGTAGCTAGAAAGGATAAGTTTAATGCAAGTGATAGATTAGTAGGTCATATAACAAGCAGCTTGGAATTACCAGACCATAAACAAAAATTTACTCCGTATATAATGAATCTTGCAAAAGAATTATGTTTAATGGATGCTGAAGTTCAAAGAGACATTTATTATGAAATAGGTTCTATATGGGTTAATTTTCAAAATAAACTAGAATTTAATCCAATTCATTCACATACTGGAGCAATAAGTTTTGTGATATGGATGAAAATACCATATAAATGGGAAGATGAATGTAAAACAATACCTGCTCAAGGAATAGCTGAAACTCCTTTGAGTGGATGTTTTCAATTTATATACAATGACATACTTGGTTTTATAAGAACTTACGATTATAAATTAGGACCTTCATTAGAAGGTACATTATTAGTTTTTCCATCACAACTTAAACATACAGTTTATCCGTTCTATACAAGTGACGGAGAAAGAATATCTATATCAGGAAATATTTTTTAATATATGGAAATACCAACAATAAACTTACCCGATACAAATTATATTCTTAATCCACCTAACTCAATATTCTATCCACCTGTGGCAGAAGTTCCATATCTAGATCCAATTCTTCTTCCAAGTTTGGAACAGGTAGAGTCGGGTTTGGGAGATCAGGGATCTTCTGTTGGAGAAGAAAAAGCATCCTCAATGGAGGAAGGGTTAGAAGTAATACCAGAGACAATACCGACAAACCTGCCAGCCCCCAAAGAAACTTTATCAACTGAAGAACCTGTAGCTACATTTACTATACCTTTCTATGGTGAAATGCCTATACCTGCACCAGAAGTTATAGCTTCTAGTGTGATAGCAGCAGGTACAGCTTCAGTAGCAAGCGTGGTAGGAGGTATTGCTATGCAGTCAGTATTAGGTTTTATCAAGAAAACATTTAAGAAAATCTTTACTAAAGTTCTTAAAAAAGAAGTATCTAATTTGAAGAAAAAAGATCAGGATTCTTCTGAACAAAAGTCCTAATGTTTATTACATCACTACAAATATAAGCGTATTCTGACTTAGGATTTATCATATACCCACTAGCGTGGAGTTGTGAACACTTTAAAACTCTCACTAATTGCTTATCATGGACTTGCTTGTCTAGTTCTTCTTTGGCTAAGTCTAGCTTTACTTTTGCTAGTTCAGAACACGTTTCGTTATTAGTTCCAAGTGGGATCATCAGTGACATCTGAAAACCCCATCCTTCATTGATACTATAAGTTTCACTACTAGGATTTTCTGCATCATTACCTGTATAGAAAGGAGTTACAGCCATAGTAGGTTGGCTACACACAAGGTTCCCAAACTGTAGCTTACCTGTCATTCCATTATTAACATTCATGTTTTGATTAATAATACTAGAATTACCAATCGCATTAGGTTGAGCCTGTACGTTTGTATCGCCTTCGGCTCTAGCTTTATTACTGACTAAAGACAGACAAAGAAGTGATAACGCTAGTAGTCGTGATCGTATCATTCTGTGTGATTTGTTCTGTTAATGCACTAGCAGCCCTTGTAGT